>Ga0308012_10001330_pt1 | contig 13285 bp, 12 predicted proteins | sample Neamet179_FD_203133 | JGI IMG/M metagenome (GOLD analysis project Ga0308012, IMG submission 203133) | Marine microbial communities from water near the shore, Antarctic Ocean - #179 | ecosystem: Environmental > Aquatic > Marine > Unclassified | place: Southern Ocean | collected 2014-07-25 | reverse complement strand
CAGCTAGAGAGCAAATGCCGGAAGACAGTGATAGTAAGGGCGTACCCCCATTGCTGTTCGCAGGTGTGTTGCTAGAAGGGGCTGTTATAGCGTATGATACTAACTTGACTACTGGCGGTATGGGTGCTAGATATTTAGGCATTGGCAAGAGCGCACAGTACAGAAAAGACAATATAACCGTGTCTCTAAGGATGGTATCCGTAGCTACGGGCGAAATATTAATCGAGGTATTAAGCCAAAAAACTGTGTTTAGCTACGGGCAATCTGAAGATATTTTTAAGTTTATCGAGTTAGGTACGGAACTTGTCGAAATAGAGTTAGGAAACTCTCGAAATGAATCTACGACCATAGCCCTTATGAAGGCCATAGAAGGAGCGGTATTAGAATTAATTAATATTGGTTATGAACGGAGGTTTTGGTCTTATGAAACAAGCACATAGAAATTTAATAGTTATTATAGGTATCGTTGCAAGCACGTTTATTTGGAGTGCCGATAACGAGATATACATTACTCAGTCCGGCGCTACGGCAAACATAGATATAGAGCAATTAGGTATTTCTAACTTAATTGGTGGAATAGGCTCTACAGCAGGTAATCTTACGCCTCTTGATCTTGATGGCACGTCAATGACGCTAGATATTAACATGATTGGCGCTACTAATAAGTTTTTCGGTGATATTTGGGCAGACTCGTTTACAGGCAACTATAATTTTACTGGATCAACTAACACATTTAGCATTCAAGTCGATCCCAGTAACACATATGGCGCAGACTCAAGCAACCACCAAGTTAATGTTACCGGAGCTAGTAACACGTTTACGTTAAACCAAGGAACTTCAGCATTGGCTGCTACTTTGGATTTAGACTGGGTTATACAAGGCTCTAACAACACGATCACCTCAAATATAAATATTGATGGCGCAACAAACTTTGTTGATATTGATGGTTCTGATAACACCCTAACTTACACGGGTAGTGGTGTTACTGCATCGGCAGGAGGTTACTTCTACTTAGATCACACGGGCGGATCGAGGACGTTTAATGTACAGCAGCTTTCCACGCAAGACAATGACTGGGTTAAGATTACTTCTATTGGCAGTTCTGGTACTTTGTGTGTTATTCAAAATGACCAAGGTACAAGCCTCGGTTGTTAATGTTGGCGATGTTTCCGAGGTGTATGGAAACGCTCAGATTAATAGAGGGAAAGAGAATAGCAAGGCAGATTTAGACTTTGCTATTCAATCAAATGATAAAGCTGTCACCAGTAATGGTAGGATGGCTATTACTTTTTTAGATGACTCAACGGTAAAACTTACTGAACACTCTCAGCTAACGATTGATGAGTATGTCTACGACCCAGACCCATCTAAGTCGAAGATGGCCTTAACTTTCGGTTTAGGTACTGCACGATTTATTACAGGCAAGCTAGGTAAGATAGACAAACGTAACATATCCCTTAAAACCCCGGTGGCCGATATTGCGATTCGTGGGACAGATTTCACCGCGACAGTAGACGAGTTAGGACGTAGCCTTATCATCCTCTTGCCTGATCAATATGGAGTCTCTAGCGGAGAGATAGAAGTTGTAACTGCTATGGGCAGTGTGTTGTTAAATAAACCTTACGAAGCTACAACTGTATCAGTGTATGAGTCCGCCCCTTCCAAACCTGTCATCCTAGACCTAACGCTCGACTTCATCGACAACATGCTCATTGTTACGCCGCCTAAAAAAGAAATAGTCGCATCAGAAGAGCAAACAACAAAAGCCGCAAATATATTAGATTTTAACGCGCTAGATATTGATTACTTAGCCGAAGATTTATTAGCAGAGGATAGCCTAGAGTTTACTGAATTAGATATAAATTTCTTAGATGTTAATTATCTAGAGGATTTGCTAAATATACTCGATGCACTAGGCATTTCAGAAGAAGAAGACAAACTGGCGCAAGTCTCAGGCGTTACTGTAACAGGCACTGCGTTGGGAACAGACGCGGATACTCAGATAACAACGATTATTACAGGTCAGACTATTAGCCTAATCCGCAGTGTCAGCGAGTACAGCCGTCTAGACTTAGATACGGCAGGGGGTTACACAGTCATTTTAATACAAGATGGTGTGTCTAATGTAATTAAGATTAACGGCGGTGACTCTACCATAAGAATATTGCAGGAAGGGTAATGAAGAAGACAGTCATAGGGTTTATAACTGCGCTTTTGTTCTTGGCTTTACTATACCAACCCACACTAGTAGAGGTTATAAAGCTAAGAACCTTTGATGCTTTTGTTAAAACAGAGGAGCCTACAGAAAACATAATACTCCTAGATTTAACTGAGGCTGATATACACGACGAGGGCGGGTGGCCTTTTCCCAGAGAACGATTAGCTAAAATTCACGTTGACCTCCTAAACGCGGGCGCTGCCTCAGTCTCATGGGTGGCAGTCTTTAGCGAACCTGACAGGTTTGGCGGTGACGAAATATTTGCTGAAGCGTTATCTTATTACCCCAGTGTAATTGCTATGTTTGAGACAGAAGGGTGGAAAGATATTCCTAAGACTGAAGGCACTGTAATACTTGGAGATGATAGTAAGGGCATAGATGCTACAGGTGTTACTCAAAATATTAAGATTCTTAGAGACTCTGCCTTACAGGGTATAGTTTCTGCTCCGGTTGACGTTGATAATATGGTTCGCAGAATGCCTCTACTAATGAGAAGCCCAGACGGATGGATGGCTAGTTTTGGTACACAGCTGCTCAAGGCAGTTACAGGCACCAGTACTTACGTAATAAAGACTAACCAGTACGGTATACAAGAAGTTAGGGTAAAACAGATGAATGCTATACCTACAGATAGATTTGGTAGAGTTTGGGTAAACTGGGTTAAAACACGCAGTACTACGTTAGATAAAATGGACGTAGCAGGAAAAGTAGTTATTGTCGGAACCACGGCTAAAGGAATACTACCGCAAGTTTCTACGCCTGTCGGGTTACTTTACCCCCACCAAATACAAGCAGCGTTAGCCGAAACTATTATCCATGCTTCTAGCAAGCGTATGCCGATGATTCCCAATGAAACGCAGTTGTATGAAGCACTAATATTTATTCTAGGCGTACTAGTAGTTTTCTTATGTATTAACTATTTGGGTATCTATGCGGGATTAATATTGTCGCTTGCATCCATACTAGCTGTTGGGGCTTTTGGCTTATTATTAATACAACGAGGTTTTTTAATTGACGTTACTTGGGCCATGATTTCTCAAATTGTCGTAGCGTCCGCAACTTTTTATGTAAATTATAAAGAGCAATATAAGTTAAAAGAACAGATTAAGAAACAATTTGAGCATTATTTAGACCCCCGACAAGTCAAGCGTTTGCAGGAGAATCCAGAGCTACTAAAGCTCGGTGGTGAGAAGCGATACTGCACTTTTTTATTCACAGATGTACGCGGTTTTACTGCCTTATCTGAGAGAGTTACCCCGGAGGAAGTCACGTATATAATGAATAGAGCCTTAACCGCCCAACAATCAGCGGTGGCGCAGTATAGCGGTATGGTAGATAAGTATATTGGCGATGCAATGATGGCTATATTTGGTGCGCCTTTAGACCTAGAAAACCACGAAGACCTAGCTATAGCCTGCGCTAAACAAATACAGGCGAACATGGTTGATCTTAACCTAGATTTTGCACAGCGAGGACTGCCGCCCATACAAATAGGCATTGGAATAAATTCAGGTTTTGCTATTATTGGTAACATGGGATCGGAAAAACGCTTCGACTATACAGCGATAGGAGATGCTGTTAACATTGCAGCTAGGCTAGAGTCGGGTACGAAGGCCGCAGGTGTTGATGTCTTGATTGGTATTAGCACACAACAGCGTACAAGTAGCAGTCTGGTAGAGCTACCCCCTATTGAAGCAAAAGGGAAGTCTGCCAAATTACTTGTATATACTTTTTAAAGTTAACAAAGGAGATTTGACATGGGCGAGAAAAAAACAACTCCCATTACGATCAATGATGTAGAGTACGTGTTAGAAGATATGACCGAAGAGCAGCAAATGCTTGTAAACCACTGCCAAGATTTAGACAGGAAGATAGGCAGCACAAAGTTTAATCTAGATCAGCTTAGTGTAGGCAAAGATGCGTTTGTAAATATATTGGTTCAGAAGCTAGAAAATCCTGAGCCTGAAGCCGAAGAAGCTGAACTAGTAACGGAGGCTTAGCATGGCGACGGCGACGGTACGGGAATCTCTTCTAAAACTTGAAGCTCACGAAAGAGAATGCACAGTGCGTATGGAATCAATAGATTCCAAATTTACTGCCATTGAAAAACGTCTTGATGAAAGTGTTATTAGGTTTAGAAAATTGGAGATGACTCTTTGGGGTATGTACCCTTTGATCATTGGCTTGTTCCTTATTGATAATGGTTTAGTATGAGTATCGTCGCCTCTTTAATTGGCCCAGTCACAGGACTGTTGGACAAATTCATTGAGGATAAAGATCAAAAGAACGCTCTAGCACATGAAATTGCTACCATGAGCGACAAAGCATCGGCCCAAAATGCCATTGCTCAAATTGAGTTAAACAAGGCTGAAGCCCAGTCGGGCTCTCTGTTTATCGGCGGATGGCGACCCTTCGTTGGATGGACGTGCGGAGTGGGCCTTGCATACAACGTAATTATATCTCAGATACTTTCTATCTGGTTTGAAGTTCCTACGGTTGACCCCTCTCTACTAACTCCTGTTCTAATGGGCATGTTAGGCATGGGAGCTATGCGGTCATATGAAAAAAAGAATCAAGTAGCAAGGGAAAAGTAATGTTTAAGTATTTTAAATTAGAAGATTTTGATTGTAAGGAAACAGGCGAGAACGATATGGATATAGAGTTTATAAAAGCTCTTGACCATTTACGTGAAGCTTGTAATTTCCCTTTTGTGGTGACAAGTGGCTTCCGATCAGTAACGCACAGCGCAGAATCCAAGAAAGCTTCTCCCGGCACCCACACAAAGGGTATAGCGGCAGATATAAGAATTTCTGGTGGAGCGCAGCGTATGTCGGTAGTTAAACATGCATCAGCTATGGGAATGTCCGTAGGGGTTGCTAAAACTTTTGTACACGTAGACACGCGTAAGACTGAACAAATGTGTTGGTGTTACTGAGATGAATATATATGCGCGAATTATTAGAAGCCGACTTGTTAGAGTCGCAGCTAGAAGCCGTAGAAGCTTATGTAAAATACGGTACTCACTCTAACGCAGCGAGGGCGTTAGGAGTATCAACTGACACATTTAAGAAGAGAATACGTAGAGCAAAAGTAAGAGCTGCTTTACAAGGTATAGCGCCAGAGGCCGGGCTAACTAACCAAACTGCAACAGGCTTCGCTACTAAGCGAGTGTCTACACTGTATAAATCAGATGGCTCCATTGGGGCACAATGGCATATACAAGAGCAGGATAAAGCACAGCAGCTAGAAGCTTTAGTAGAAGCGCTTGATAAATACGTCTGGAAGCCCGCACCTGTTATAGATCATAGCGGGAAAGCAGATAAGGACTTACTTACTTTATATACGCTAACTGATTTTCACTTGGGTATGTACGCCCTAGAATCAGAGACTGGGGCCGCTTATGATCATGTTATAGCAGCTAAGCTAGCCGTAGCCGCAGTCAACAAAATGATTAAGGGTTCTCCAGATTCCGAACTTGGCATCCTTAATATTCAAGGAGATTTCATGCATTGGGATGGACTTGATGCTGTTACTCCCGCCTCCAAGCATGTTCTTGATGCTTCTACTAGATTTTCGCACTTGGTTGATCTATCGCTTGATTTTATTATGGGCGCTGTGGAACTACTTTTAAAGAAACATAAAATCGTACGTGTGATAATATGCGAGGGAAACCACGACTTAGCTTCTAGTTTGTGGATGCGTAAAGCTATTGGTCGTATATTTATAGACAACGAGCGGGTAACGGTAGACGATACTGATTTTCCATTTTACGCGTATTTACATGGTGACATAATGATTGGATTTCACCATGGGCACAAAGTTAAGAACAAAAGTTTGCCTGCATTGTTTGCTAGCGAGCCTAGATATAGAGCCATGTGGGGCAATGCGGCATATACATATATTCACACAGGGCATTATCACCACACGGAACAAGACATGGCTGAAGGGGGCGGGGCAATAGTCGAGAGACACCCAACACTAAGCTCGCGTGACGCTTATTCTGCCAGAGGCGGGTATACCTCTTGGCGAGCAGCACATGCAATTACATACCATAAGAATACAGGTGAATGCCTTCGTGTGACTGTCACACCAAATGTAAGCTAGTCGTAGGCAACGCTCTGTATTATAATTGAAAGATTATTGATCTAAGGCGTTAGCTATGACTGGACTAAGAATTCGATCTTTTGGCGGTATATCGCCTAAAACTCCACCCCGCATGCTGTCAGAAAAACAGGCGCAAATATCTAGCAACGCCGGAGTTTTCTCTGGCACGCTTACGCCCACTAAAGATTTGGGCACTTCTGTTAAGACTGTCGTGGGAACTACTACTTCTATTTATAAATTTGGGCAAGATTCCGTGGATGAAACCGCAGGGTGGCTTAGCTTTAATAACGACGTAGATGTAGCTCGCGGACAGATAAATGGAGACACAGAAGAGTGGACATTCTATACAGGCGACGGCACGCCAAAAGAAATACGTGCAGGATACATAGCTTCGCCTGCTATATTAGGTCTTAAAGCTCCAACTGCAAACCTTGTTACATCTCTAGGAACCGCAGGTACTGTAGGCGTAGCCGCTATATATAACGTAACAGGCGTAGCCGCTGAGACTACTACTCTGGTAGTTAGCGACGGGGCTAACACAGTTACTATAGTAAGCGCGGAGTATACTTCTATTGCAGATCAAATTACGGCTATACAAGCTGATACCGCTTACGACGATTTATTATTTACTGTATCTATAAACACAGCAGGTGATGGGTTTAAGTTTACCTACGAGAAAGCAGGCGCTATTACAACGCTGCCATCTATAACAGGTACAGGTAGCACGCATGTTGTCAGCGTAATTACCGCTGGTGTCACAGAGATTACTGTAGATAGCCTAGTAGCTGAGACACGAGTATACACTTACACTTATGTAAACAAGACAGGTGCCCGTAGCGTAGAATCTTCTCCGGCTCCCGGCTCAATTTCCGTAGATGTTTACCCAAACCAAGAGGTTACAGTTGGTAATTTCTTAGTTCAAGCTACAGGTTACGTAGCTACGCACGTCAGGTTGTATAGGTCTACTGCGGGTGTATTCTTGTTTGTTAAAGAAATAGTTATAGCCACGGCTATCGCTAACGGGTTTGTAGATACCATAGACCCAGAGCTATTAAACGAAGTACTACCTTCTTTAACATGGCTACACCCACCAGACACTTTGGCGGGTCTAACTAACTTGCCCAATGGAGTAATGGCCGGGTTTTCTGGTAGAGATATATATTTTTGTGAGCCTTATGTTCCGCACGCTTGGCCAGACATATACAGGCAAACCATAGATCACCCAGTAGTTGGGCTTGGTCGTATGGATACTACGCTAGCAGTTCTTACTAAAGGCACTCCATATCTAATACAGGGCTCTCACCCAGAGTCTATGTACGTAATAAAATCCGATGTAGAACAATCTTGCGCTTCAAAAAGAAGCATCGTTAGCTTTGGAGGCCTTGTATTCTATTGCAGCCCAGATGGTTTAGTTGCACTTAGTCCGGGCGGCTCTCAGCTTATAACCGAAAACATGTATGATTACAGTCAGTGGCAGGCACTTATAAAGCCTGACTCTGTACACGCATACCACCAAGACAATAAGTACATAGGATTTTACAATAATGGCTCAACAACTGGGTCGTTTGTATTTGACTTAACTTCTAAGCAATTTACATTAAGCTCGGTTACAGCTTCCGCAGGTTATCAGTCGCTACGTAACGATAAGTTATACCTACACCTATCTGGTGCGGTACGTCCTTGGGGCGAGGGGTCTAATCTTAGTTATACATGGAAATCTAAGAAGTTTACGCTCCCACAGCCCCTTGGTTTGACTTGCGCTCAGGTGGAGGCAGAAACTTACCCTGTTACAGCTAAGATATACGCTGACGGTGTTCTTATTCATACGGAGGCTGTAGCAAACAGATTTCCATTCCGCTTACCATCGAAAGTGGCGAGAGATTGGGAAATAGAACTAACAGGCACAACAGAAGTTTTTGCTGCCGCTATAGCGCATTCACCCCAAGAGTTAGCAGGCGTATAAATGAGTCAGATGCCCCCGAAGAAGAGTAATTCGTTACCCTCGATTACGTCACCGCTACCCCGTGATGTACGTACATTTCTTGATCGCTTACGTGATGTGCTTGGTGGCGAGGGTAACTCAGCTATAATGACTAAGAAAGATTTAGTCAGTTATAACTTAATAAATAACCAAGGCATAGTATTACCCGCCCCCAAAGGTACTACGATAGTTACTGCGCCTACACCCGTTACAAATTTAGAGGTGGCAGGAACTTTTAGGGTAAACATAGTTACTTGGGATCAGCCTATTTATGCAGGTCACGCATATACAGAAATATGGGGTTCTCCTACATACGACACGCAGTTACCTAGCAATCATGCTGATTACGTTAACCCTTCTACGTTAAATGAACTTGGCTTAGCCGTTCCTGTAGGAATGACTGTGGGCTCTATATTCTCTGACGTTCTTGGTGATGCCAAAGGCAGGTACTATTGGGCTAGGAACGTAAATGCTTTAGATGTTGCTGGGCCATTTAACGCTGTAAGTGGAATCCTTGGCGAAACCATGTTCGACATAGCTTTTATGCTAGCCTTACTTACTGATTCTATTTCAAATTCTCAGTTAGACAACACGCTAGAAACTAGAATAGATTTAATAGACGCGGCGGCGAGTGTTACTAACTCAGTTGCATACAGGGTAGCAGTGGAAGAAGCGGCACGAATTGCGGCACTTAGCACAGAAACAACAGCACGAGCGTCAGCTATTGCAGCAGAAGCAACTACTAGAGCGTCAGCTATTGCAGCAGAAACAACAGCACGAGCGGCAGCTTTATCCGCAGAAGCGGCGGCAAGAGTAGCGGCGTTGTCTACAGAATCCACAGCGCGAGCGGCAGCAATAACAGCTTCGGCTGCTTCACTCCAGTCTCAGATTAATGCTATAGCGACCATATCAGCCTATGCTGCGGGTACTACTTACGCTATTGATGACCAAGTTACTTACAGTAGTAGTTTATATCGCTGTACAGCTGTTACTACAGGTAATGTTCCAACGAACACCAGCTACTGGACACTAATAGGTAACTATACCAGTCTAGGTGCAGTCGTAGGTGCCAACTCAGGTAGTATCGTACAGCTAAACACTATATCTGCTTCTAGTACTTCAGCGGCAGCGGCAGCTATACACGGCTTACAGAGTACTGTAAATGATGGCACCACAGGTGTAGCAGCTACATCAACAGCACTTGGTGGATTAACAACTCGCGTGACTACTGCCGAAGGTACAATAACTTCAGAAGCGGCAAAAATAACGGCGTTAGAGAGTACAGTGGACAATGGAACCACTGGCGTAGCCGCAACTTCAACTGCACTGGGTGGCCTTACTACTCGCGTTACCACTGCCGAAGGAACTATAACTTCAGAAGCGGCAAAAACCACAGCTTTACAGACCATAGTAAACAATGGCACTACGGGCGTAGCCGCAACTTCAACTGCTGTGGGCACCTTAACTACTAGAGTTACCACTGCCGAAGGAACTATAACTTCTGAATCTGCTAAAACTACAGCCTTACAAAACACGGTAAACAATGTAAACACAGGTGTTGCAGCTACTTCTAGCGCGTTAGGCTCCTTAACTACTCGCGTTACCACTGCCGAAGGAACAATAGTATCTCAGTCATCAGACATAGTATCGTTAGAGAACACAGTTGACGATGTAAGCACAGGTGTTGCAGCTACTTCTAGCGCGGTTGGAGCATTGACTACTCGCGTTACTTCTGCGGAAGGCACGATAACTTCTGAGTCAGCTAAGACTACAGCACTAGAGAATACAGTTGACCACGGCACCACAGGTGTTGCAGCTACATCGACGGCTGTAGGTGGCTTAACTACCCGTGTCACCGCTGCTGAAGGCACGATAACTTCTGAGTCTGCAAAGACTACCGCACTAGAGAACACAGTTAACAACGGTAGTACAGGTGTGGGCGCAACTTCAACTGCGGTTGGAGCATTAACTACTCGCGTTACTTCTGCGGAAGGTTCCATAACTTCACAGTCAGCAGATATAACTTCTTTGGAGAACACTGTTGATAACGGTAGTACTGGCGTAGCTGCTACTTCTTCTGCGTTAGGCGCGTTAACTACACGGGTTACTTCTACGGAAGGTTCCATAACTTCGCAATCTACTGATATTACTGCGCTAGAAAATACTGTTGATAATGCTTCTACTGGCGTAGCCGCTACTTCCACTGCCGTATCTTCGCTCAATACACGGGTTACAGCGGCAGAAGGTACAGTTACTTCTCAGTCTTCAGACATTACAGCTCTAGAGAACACGGTTGATAACGGTAGTACTGGCGTAGCCGCTACTTCCACTGCACTTAGTGGGCTAACTACACGGGTAACTACTGCTGAAGGCTCTATAACTTCACAATCCGCAGATATTACTACGCTTGGAAACACAGTAAACAATGCTTCTACTGGCGTAGCCGCTACGTCTTCTGCTGTATCTGCGCTTACAACACGAGTTACTACTGCTGAAGGCTCTATAACTACTCAGTCAGGAGATATAACCGCTCTAGAGAACACAGTTGATAACGGTTCTACAGGTGTTGCCGCTACTTCCACTGCTTTGGGTGGGCTTACTACGCGAGTTACTACTGCCGAAGGTTCTATAACTACACAAGCTGCGGACATAACCGCGCTAGAAACTACTGTGGACAACGGCACTACAGGTGTTGCAGCTACTTCTACTGCTTTGGGCGGGCTAACTACACGGGTAACTACTGCTGAAGGCTCCATAACTACACAAGCTGCGGACATAACTGCACTGGAAACAACAGTTAACAATGGCACTACAGGTGTTGCAGCTACATCGACTGCTGTTGGTGGCTTAACTACTTCTGTAGCTACTATTAATGGCACCCTTACTTCTATAGCCTCTGCTGCTACTACGCTGGCAACTACAGTCGGTGCCCAGACTACAGCTATCCAAACTAACGCTACTTCTATTAATGGAGTGGAAGCGCAATACACAGTTAAAGTAGATAACAATGGGCACGTAGCAGGATTCGGGCTAGCATCTACTTTAGTCAACGGCACGCCTTACTCTGATTTTATTATTAACGCGGATCGTTTTTCTATAGGCGCGTCTAACGGTGACGAAGTAACTCCGTTTGTTGTTACTACTTCTTCTACTACCTTAAACGGTGTAGTCGTTCCAGCCGGAGTGTACATAGATACCGCGTACATTAAGAATGGCTCTATGACTTCTGCCATGATCGGTGATGCTGCTATTACCAACGCGAAGATAGATTCTCTAAGCGTAACAAAACTTGTTGCTGGCACCATGTCCACTGGAGCGTACATACGCTCTACAAACTATGTATCTGGGTCATCTGGGTTTAATATTCCTGCAACAGGTACTGCGGAGTTTAGTAACGTCCTTGTTCGTGGAGAAGTACATGCAACGACGGGAACATTCTCAGGTAATCTTAGCGGCTCTACTATTACTGGAACGACAGGAACTTTTTCTGGGTCTTTAAACGTGGCAAGCGCAGCTTCTGGGGTTAGGACTGTAATAACTGACAGTGTAATAACGGTGTTTGATGCATCTAATAACCCTAGAGTTAAAATAGGAAACCTCGCGTAATGGCTTACGGATTTCAACAGAGAGATAGCAATGACAATGTTGTAGTTGATTCGTCCGCTCCGGTGCAGACTATTTCTCAAATAGATTCTGGCCTATACATTACGTTATACCCCAGTGGTTTCGGAACTAACACCTATACCTACAATTTACCGGGCGTAACTTCCCAGACTGACCTTGAAGATAACTACGTGTTTAACCGTACTGACGCGGGCGGGTGGAATGTATTTGGGTCAGAGCGAACGCACTCTGTTACGTATGTTAGTGCTGGAGTAGTAAGGTTTCAGTGGAACGGGTCATGCTTAACATTTCTTGGGTCTCCAAGGGCCTGTACAGTTTTTGATGCTGTACCTAACACGTTTGATGTATATGCTATAGGAAAAACGATCTAGTGGCTTATGGAATATCTATTCTTGATAGCAACGGAAAAACTATTTTTAATAGTAACGCCTACTGTGAGTTAATTGCATACAAGGCTACTGTAGTAGATGGGTTATGGTTAGACATTCCCGGTTGGTGTTACGGCCAAGACCAAGATGTAGGCAGTACTTTTTACACGCATACCCCCACGATATATGCACGGCCACTTTCGGCTAGTTATGCAGGGGAATTTTGTATGCAGGTTGACGCAGGGGGCTCAGTTTCTGGTGACAGGTATAATCGTAGAATACGTATACTAGACAAAGCTTCTGGGACTAACACGTTTGAGATTGTAGTTGCCATGCCTGCTAAAGACTGGGGTGGCATATCAGGCGCAAAGGCCCATCAATCAGGTACTAGTAGTTATGGGTGCGAAGCTTACTCAGCGGGCGGGCAAAAGTTTCATGCGGCTAGTTCTGCGGGCCAGTATATAACGTATAGCTCGTTAGGAAGACCCTCTAAAGTATTACTAGCTAAGGGCGTACTGCCCGGATCAAACGCTATAGCTACAACTAATATAGGTTCGTTAACTACGTCTACTACGAAACGATACTGTAGAATGACTGGAACGCAATACGGGCACGTCGAGTATGTTTCTGGAGTTAGTTCAGAGTTTAGGCAGCACTATAGTTGGGCTAGTAACAACAGCGTAGGGTTAAAGTGGACTAACATTGCAACAGCTACAAGCCCTGCACATTTTGCCTATAGTGGCAGATCATCTATTATACTTGACAATTACGACGGCAAACAATTATTTGCAATAGCTGACTTCGGATTAGGAATGTAAAATGTACAAGACAAAAGTAGACATACACGGCAATATATTAGTTCAGTACGGTTCAGGTGAAGCGGAGCCTACGCATAACTCTGTTGATGCCGATGGATTTACGTGGCTAGAAAATGATCTGGCTATGGACGTTATAATGAATTACTGGACTGGCTCTGCTTGGGCAACTAAA
>Ga0308012_10001329_pt1 | contig 13295 bp, 11 predicted proteins | sample Neamet179_FD_203133 | JGI IMG/M metagenome (GOLD analysis project Ga0308012, IMG submission 203133) | Marine microbial communities from water near the shore, Antarctic Ocean - #179 | ecosystem: Environmental > Aquatic > Marine > Unclassified | place: Southern Ocean | collected 2014-07-25 | reverse complement strand
AATGATTGAAGAGGAAATTATTATTCCTTATACGGCGAAAGGGATCATTGGTGAAATTCGCTCAAGTATGAGTGTGACTAAAGAAGATTATGAATATAGTCATATCAAACTCACTGTACGTTCAAGCGCAATTGATTTAGCTCGGTTAAAAAAGAAAATGTTAAAATTATAAAAGCTTAATCATTTAATCACTTTTAATATGTGAATGTGAACAGCCATTACGAACCTTAAAATGATCAGTAAATAACACACAAAAAAGCCGACGATAATTGTCGGCTTTTTTGTTATTACTTATCAACACTATACTTTATAAGCTATACGCTTTTACTTTGCTTTCAAACTAAGCGGCAACATTATTTTTGATTTTTCAACACTCGCTTTCTCATCGTTAAGGGCCACCCTACTATCGAGTAAAAACACATTAACACTAGGTACTTGTGCAATTTCAATAAAGTACTTTTGAATTTGTAAAGCGCGCTGTTTAGCAAGCTCTAAGTATTCAGCTTCGGTTACTACTGTTTCAGCCAATATCACATTAATAGCGTGAGTAAAGGCTTGCTCTTTTAGACTTTCTTGAGACTCATTTTGAACTAGCCCTTTATTAACTAACACCTTATGAACTAATACCTTCTTAGCTAAGTCATTCGGCGTAGTGTTTTCCTCTGCTTCATTTGAAGTTTTTGCTTTTAAATCAACACTTTCTAGTTGAGATATATTTTGTTGAAATAAATTTTGTTGAGGTAAGCGAGTCGCATAAGCGACTAACGCTGACTTTTCATCCGCGGTAAGTGCATCAGATAATGTTCTAGGTGCTAACTTTAGTTTTTTTAATACTTTGGCATACGCCATTTCGTCATGATCAATAAGTGGAGAACTTAATCCTCTTATTTCTATATATAAAGCAGGCTTTTGTAATAAAGCCTTGGCAAGAGACTTAAGTTTAGTTTGTTCTGCTTCATTTATATTAAAACTATTTGCCGTAAACGTTACATGATCTAAATCGTCACTATTACCGCCAACTAAGCTCGCTAACGCTTTAAAAGGCGAACTTATGATCCCTGTTATCACGTTGCCCAAAGCTCCCCAGATCACGCTAGCGTAATGAAAATCAGGATTGTCAATATCACCTCGAATAGGCAGGCTAATTTCTATAATACCGTTTGAGTCTTTTAAAAGAGATAAGGCTAACTTTATAGGTAAGCTTGTCGCCTCTTTACTGCTAACCGCTTCACCTAAAGTAAATTGGTCTAAAGTAACTTTATTTTCTGCGATCAGCTTATTTTCAGAAAGTTTATAATTAAGTCCCAAACTGAGCTTACCTTTATCTATTTTATACCCCGCAAATTTACCGCTATAAGGTGTAAAGGTAGTAAGCTCAATCTCTTTAAATAACATTTCAATATCAGTATAAAGTTCATCACTGAAAGGGTTAACAGCACCTTTAATCGTAACAGGTGCATATTTATCAACTTTACCCGCTAAATCTATTTTTGCCCTAGCGCCTTTGTTAGAAGATAATTCACTTATATCCCCATGTAAATTATAAATTCCGGCGTTAAATTTGGGTATTAACGACCGATCTGAAAAATCTAACCCTGCATTAATAATATTTATTTTATTGATGGTGGCTATAAAGTCTTTGTTAACCGTATTTTCTTCTGTTGAATTTATCTTACTTTTAGGCTCTGTCTTGTCTGCTTCCGTAATAGGCGTGTTGTCCTGGTCTGTTATTAATAATTGTTGAATATTCGTTGTACTGTCTTCATTAATAATAAAACGCAAAGAAGGATCTTTAATGTTGATAGCGGTCAATGAAAAACGTTGCTCAGGGTAACTAAATTCAATATTTTCTAAGCTTAAAGACTCCCAGCTTAGAAGCTTTTCACCTAATCTCGCCTCAACAACATTGAGTGCACTTATTTTAATATCGCCATTAACTTGCACTATTGGTTCAGCATTGGCTGCCTCTATATTAATCGTTAAATCGGTCGCTAATGCACCATCCAATATTTTTACCTTAGCAACGTCATTAATATAAGGCTGTAAATCTTTTAAGGATATTTTATCTATGTCTAGCACAAGAGACAACTGCTTAGATTTAGGTTTTATGGTACCTGTTGTTTTAATAACACCTTGATTATTTAAATGTATATTTGATGATATTAGCGCAACCTCATCCGTAAAAGGCTTTAAATTGTCGATAGTTATCGATTTTAGGATTACCTCATGATTAGCTACAGGGCTTACGGAGTTGTCATTCATAACAATACGCGTGTTAGTTGTGCTAACTTTTTTTATTGCTAGGTCCCAGTTTTCACTTTCGCTACCCGTAGTCGATGTTACCGTATTATTAACACTTTCATCAGGTGTAATTACTTGGGCAGGTGCAACGGCTTCATTACTATTTTGTAATATAAATAGCTCGGCAATATCAAATTGGCCCACATCGTTTCTATTAACCGCAATAAAGTTACCTTGATTAGAAAGGCTATTAATTAATATTTTTTTAGTTAATGAGCTGAATTGTTCAACATCGAGAGTAATTTCATCCACTGAAATTATTTTCTTATTGTCTATTTGACGACGAATTTCTAACGCTGAAATTGAAGCGAGTAGATTAGTAATATTAAACTCTGGCTCTTCGTGTGCAAAATTAAAGTCATAATGACTATTAATTTTCAATAGGCCTTGTGTAATATCAAATGATGCTCTTTGTTGTAAATAATCAGAAATAACATCTAATTGGCTTACTAAGCTAATATCACCTGAAGATTGAAGCGGCGATAAGCTAAAGTTACCACGCCAATTAAGCTCTGTACCTTGCGACGTTTTAGCGTTTACCTCGTGGATATTATTGTCACCTGGTTTAGTCGAAAAATTATCTAACGCTACGTTAATTTCTTTAACTTGATGATTATAAACCGCCTCTCGACTCTGATCACTAAAGTGAATACTACCTTCATTATGACGAAACTTATCTATTGATAAAACCCAAGCAGAATCGGTTGTATTTTCATCATTACCCTCATTCTCTGAGGACGAATTTTTAAGCACAATATCTTGAAAATTATAGTTACCATCGCTAAGTATTATTATACTAACGTTAAGTTTATTAATAATAATTTCATCAAAAGCAATCGTTTTATGTATCAGCGGTAAAACCTGAACATTGACTGTGAGTAAATCAAAACCTAGTAATGTATCCGTATGTTTACCTTCAATCTTTAACTTTTTTAAGCTAATAGATAAAGTAAAGGGATTAAATTCAATGGCTTCAATGTGTACTGGTCGTACTAATTTTTCTGTCAACGTATCAATAACAAGGGGTTTTAAAATGAGCGGTAAAATAAAAAAGCCAGTGATGGCGTAAATAAATACGATTATGCCGCTATAAATCACGCGTTTAATACGTTTATTTAATAACGTAAATTTTTGCCAAAAAGTCATAAAGAACTCATTTTATATAGTGATTGAAATAGAAATACAGAAGGGATGAACAGGTGCTATTTAATCATTTTATGGCATTATTTTCTATTTTTTAATGCGGTAGGATTAATAAAAGCAGTGGATTAATTTTTTATTAGCAAAAAAATAGTTCTTTTACTCACAAAAAATAACGAAGTATTTATTTTATTTTATTCATTAAAGGCATAAAAATCAGTACTATTAAAGCGTTGTATACCCTGCTATCAGGGCTTATAATGCAAACTAACATATCAATTAACAGTAGGTTTCCTGTTAATTACCACTGTTAATTACCATTAACTGGAAAACCTCAGGTATTAGTACCACCTAATGACATTTCATATGTAGGATCTTAAGGGAACGGTCAGAATATTTATCAATATTTAGCATAAAAAGGTGTCTTCGTGCCTTATTTATGATCTTATTAGTTCGCCAAAAATAAAAAGTAAATAAAACACGAAGATGATGAACCTCACAATATTAACAGAAAAAATCAACGATATTTTTAACGCTAAAAAACTCTTTGATTTAGCCAGAGAAAAGAAGTTTATACAGCGAGCTCGCCAAATCAATCCTCTGAAGTTGTTGCTCTCAATCACCAGTGCTTTAGGCTGCCAATCAAAAGCTAACCTAGCTGATATCCATCGTAATTATCAAAACATTAGCGGTATGAGAATTAACTACAAACCCTTTCATAATCAGCTAAAAAAGCATCAATGTAGTGAGTTTCTTAAAAGTTGTTTTGAAAACGTAATGTAACAATGGGTACTTCAATCACATCATTATCAACAGGTTCCAATTTTCACAGATAAAGTTACATGATGGCTGCTCATTTCAAGTGCATAATGGCTTACAGAAATATATCCTGGCCGCTTTAAGAAGCGCTTCCCCGCCGCGATTGAACTTCACGTTACTATGGATCTATTAAGCGGTAGCATCGATTATTTATCCATCGGTGCTGATACCGAAACAGAAAGGCCGCATGCGTCTAAAGCAACGTCATTGAACGGTATGTTATTACTGACGGATGCGGGTTATTTTAATCGGAAAAAATAATCGATATTGACCAACAAGGTGGTTATACCATCACTCAAGCCCCTGTAGTATCTATATCGACTGCTAAGTTAAGCTTTCGCCACGTTCGACGTTTTTCAGTACCATGCTTTTTAACTTTCCACTCACTATCGTCAAAAATTTTTAGACCCGTCGAATCAATCGCTATATGGCGTATGGGGCTGCTCGATTTATTGCAATAGACGACTTTAACTGTTTTTGCTCTTTTGCTAATACTTGAGTAATTGGGACTGCGTAGTGGTACATCCATCAAGGTGAAAATTGAGGCAATGAAGTCTTGTAATACGCGTAATGGTAAAGAAAAAATACTTTTAACAACAAGGCGACATCTGAGAATTCAAAGCCTCTCCCACGCCTACTATGGCGTTCACTACAGTGCCAAGCATCGATAGTCGAATCATTGATCCAGAAAGTAAAGCGCCACGTTGAGTTAGTGCTCGATTATATTGTGGCCAATTGGTGATTTTGTTCTTTGCCTTTCCCATCAGATAACACTTTTTAGTGTTGTGTTGAATGATCTGATCGTCAGTTGGGGAAAAGGTTCAACTATTTAATCAACAAGGCCCTTCTAAGCGTACAAATTAACTCGACACTATTTAATATTAAAAGAATCGTCTATTTTTTTTATTTTAGCTAAATGATTTAAATGGGCTTTTCTCGCCGCAAACACAAAGGCACTCACAACGAGGGTAATCGAGATAATTAATATGCTATGTTCTTCTGATAATGTGCTCATCAGCCAATCCATGGTCTACTTTCCTTGTATTAATCTTTAATACTTTTTATGTTTTATGTTTTATGTTTTATGTTTTATCGTTAGTCATTTTCAAATCGACTAAACAGTAACAAATGTAGGACACTTATTACTGTTATTCAAGCGCAACTACCGTAAATAAGTGTAAAGATTATTTACGACACTTCAACTTTATGATTCGACACTATTTAAAAATTACTCTTCGAAATAAGTGCCCCAACCATCGTAATCAACACCACATTTTTTTGCCAATTCAAACATAGTTTGAGTTTCTTTTTTGATAACGTCTATATCTAACATTTGTTCCGTAACAATATCAAAAGCGAAGACTTTATCACCATTCTCTAGCTCAGCTTCTTCAGGGTCTTCAATTTCAAGTCCCAGTTTAAAGGCAGCAATAGCCGACTTCTCTAGTAAGTCGAAGTCACTGCTCGCAAAATGATGTTCTATCGTGTGATAAACCTCATCATTAGTACCGTCTTCAAGCAACTCAGTAACGAGCATAGTAGTATGGTCGAACCATTCTTGTAATTCTTCATCAATCATATTTTTTACCTAGGGTAGCTTTAGAAAGAACAGCGCTATTTATTATGGTAAGCAGCTGCTTCAATTGATAACTGATCAATTTTATTTTGCATTGATTCATGAACCTCACTTATTATCGATCGTAAGTCTTCACGGCTAGCATCATCAAAGTGAACAGGATCTAAAAATTCAATAATTATTTTTCCATTATCCCATCGATTTAAGTTAATGGTACCTTCTTGATTACTTGCACAAATAGGAACAAGAGGAACAGCAGCTTGCATCGCTGTACGAAACGCCCCTGTTTTTAATGGCAATAAACCTCGACCCCGGCTACGTGTACCCTCAGGAAATACCCAAACAGATAATTTATTTTTCTTTATTTTATCTGCCGTTAAATCAATAGTATTCATTGCTTTACTGGTGTTCTTTCGGTCAATTAAAATATTACCGGTTAACCAATACATTTGTCCAAAAAAAGGAATCCACTTTAAACTTTTTTTACCTACACTCACCGTTCCCGGCATAACAGCATTGGCGTGTGTAAAAAGATCATAACTATTTTGATGATTTGCAGCCCAAACAACAGGGCCTAGGTCTTTAACAGATTCTGGGATTCTTAATTCTACTTCCACACCAAAAATTTTAGTGACTTTTCCAAGAAATCGAGAAGTATGATAAACATTATCACGATGAAAAGGACGTAAAAAACAATACAATATGGAAATAGTACAAATTACGACCAATGCAAGGGTCATTAAAAATATTCGTATTACAGCTAACAAAGAAAGCTCCAAGATTGATAGCTAAAAAAGATTATGGGCGAGTATACAGAAAAAACAATTAATAAGGTAAGGCTATTATCTATTTATATTAGAAAATACAAATGTTGTTACAATGGTGTTATTAAAGATAAATTTTTAAACCTTTCACGTCCATTTTATTTATTTATAATGCAGCTAAGCGACCCTATAATTAAATATATACACTCTCGACTACATCGTTTTTAAACTTTACATTACCCCCTTCAACTCATTAATATATTACATATATTAAGAGCTGTTAATACAGTTATTTTCTTTTAAAAAAAGAAGAATAAAAGAAGTTAATTAGGCTTATTAAAAAATAAAAAGTGATGCGGCTTAATACTTAACCTAACTTGTTGCTTTAAGGATAGTGCAATGTCGCTATATAAACTTAATTTAGAAAAGCGCATAGACTCGTTTAGCACAGCTGTACCGGTTGTATCGAAACCCATACGAGGCATTATAACGTCTTCTAAACTACTTAAATAATAATGATATCCTTGTTCAGTAACGCTGATATATTCAACTTGAGCATTAGCAATGCTACTTTCATCAACCATAACGTTAAGCATTAATTGTGATGGCTTAATGAGTAAATGGACTAAACCTGAGGATACGCTATTGCTATTTTCTATCTGAAAGTCACCTAATAAACTAGACCCAGTAGTTTCATTTACAGTGCAAGGAAGCCAACTACCAAGCTGTAAAAAATCGGCGACTTGATAACTATTAGGCTGCTGACAAATAATACTCGGTGAATCAAACTGTAATAACTTTCCTTCTGACATAACGGCCATTTTGTCAGCAAAAGTAAAGACTTCATCTTTATTATGAGTGACAAAAATAGCCGTCATTTTAAACTGTTTTAATAAAAGTCTAATCTCTACCATTAACTCATTTCTAAGACGTGCGTCAATATTGGAAAAAGGTTCGTCAAGTAAAAGTAATTTAGGTTTAGGCGCTAAAGCTCGAGCAATTGCTACGCGTTGTTGTTGTCCACCAGATAACTGATGAATATAACTTTCGCTGTACTCGTTCAATTTAAAAATAGTGAGTAAATGATTAATTTGTTTAAGTTGTTCTGATTTTTTTAATTTACCTAGCCCAAAAGCAATATTTTCTTTTACCGTTAGATGAGGAAAAAGGGCATAATCTTGGAAGATCATCCCTACTTGGCGTTGCTCTGCAGGAACAAAATACTTATTATCACTAAGCATATTGCCGTTAATAACTTTACCATTAAGTAAATGCCCATCAATGGTAATTGTGCCTTTATTTGGTTTACTAAAACCTGCAATAGCATTAAGTAACGTCGTTTTCCCGCAACCACTGGCACCAACAAGTCCTAAAATATCACCTTCGTTAAGCGTTAATTCAAGTTCCGATAGTATTTTTTTATCTTGTAGCTCAACAGAAAGCCCCTGAATAGTTAACAGCGCGCTCATGATTTATCCTTACTTTTATTCAGTAATATTATAGGTAATAAGCCAAATAGCACGATGAGGATGGCACCTAAAGCTCCTTGCTCTAACCTTTCGTCCGAAATAAGCTGATAAATTTGGCTGCTTAAAGTTTCGAAATTAAAGGGCCTAAGTAGTAATACAGCAGGGAGTTCTTTCATCGCTTCAACAAAGACTAATAACCAAGCCATCAATAGGACTGGTTTCAAAATAGGTAAATGTACTTTAGCAATGGTTACCTTTAAATTTGCGCCTAACGCAGCAGGGGCATAATCAAGTGACTGAGGGATTTGTTTAATACCACTAATAATAGTGCCGTTAGCTATCGCTGAAAAACGCACCACGAGTGCAAATACAATAGCAAATAGTGAACCGGATAAGATTAATCCTGGAGCCGTAAAGCCTAAAAATTCTGCGGTGGCATTCAGCCAATGATCTAGAGGTCCTAAAGTTGATAGCATAGCCATGGCAAGTACCGTACCCGGTACAGCATAACCAAATCCTGAGACTCTTTGAGGCATATCGCGATATTTATCGTTATGTAAACGTTGATAAAACCCTAGAAACAATGCAATAACTACCGCTATTGTTGCAGCAAAAAATGATACTTTCAATGAATTGATTCCTGTTGAAAGTAAAACTGATAACTGCGCTACGTCACTGTATTGAATAGCCATAACAATTAACAATATGATAGGTAATAAGAACCCTAAAATCACAAGCGACCAACAAAAAAAACTGGCGATAACTTGTTCGCTTATAGACAATTTAATCAGTTCACGTTGTAAATTAGGTCTAGCACTTTGATGACGTAATCCTGCCCTGCTCCGTTGCTCTGCTAATACAACAAAGAGTACTAACAGCATTAAAATACTTGCTAAAGCATTGGCGGCACCAAGGTCGCCATAACCAAGCCATGTATCATAAATAGCCGTAGTTAGCGTATTAACAGAAAAGTATTGTACGGTAGCAAAGTCTGCTAAGGTTTCCATTAAAACTAAGCTAGCGGCAACTGCAATAGCAGGTCTAGCTAAAGGCAGGGCGACTTTAAAGAAGCTTTGCTTTGCTGTTAAACCCAATAAACGGCTTGCGCGAATTAGGTTTTGATCTTGTTGTTCAAAAGCACCTCGCGTTAACATATAAATATAAGGGAATAATACTAAGGCTAGCATTACCGATGCCCCCGCTAAAGTACGAATATCGAAAAACCAATAGTCATTAGGTGACTGCCAACCAAACCAAGCTCTCAAATAACGCTGTACGGGTCCTGCGTAATCAAATAAGTCCGTGTATAAATAGGCAACTAAATAAGCAGGCATCGCAAGAGGAAGCAGCAGTAACCAACGTAACTGCCGCTTAAAGATGATATTAGTTTGCGTAATAATTACAGCACTTAAAACGCCAAACAGAAGGGATAATAATACAACCCAAAAAGCCAATAAAATTGTATTTTCGAGGTATGTAGGGAGTACGGTTTGCCATAAATGAGTAAATAGCTCCGTTGAAGTACTTACACCACCAACAAGCATAACTAACACCGGTACAACCAATACTAGGGCAATGATATAGCTAGATAACTTCCATGTTTTACTGTTGTACAATGCAATCACGAAGTTACCTTAATTCTTTTAGCATAAGTCAGCTATTATAAGTCAAACTTAGCTTGATCTAATAACTTTAATGCAACTTTACGATTTTTAGCTATTTCTTCTAATGGTAGAGTATCGGCTTTATAGGTACCCCATGAAGCAACAAGCTTTGAAGCTGCAACACCTTCACGAACAGGGTATTCCATATTTGTTTCTGCGTATAATTTTTGCGCTGGTTTAGAGACTAAAAACTCCATTAACGCTTGAGCATTTTTTGCGTTAGGTGAGAATTTAGCCATAGCAACACCTGAGATATTGATATGCGCGCCACGATTCTGTTGGTTAGGGAAATTAATATAGACTTCATCAGCCCATACTTTTTGTTTTTCATCACTTAACATTTTGCCAAAGTAGTAACTATTACCTAAAGAAATATCGCACAGCTGTTGATGAATAGCTTGTACTTGACCACGATCATTACCTTGTGGTTTACGTGCTAAATTATGCTTAACTTTTTTCAACCAATCTAATGTGTACGCTTCTCCATGCTCACTTACCATAGACGCAACTAAAGCAACATTGTAAGGATGTTTACCGCTACGCGTACAAACACGACCTTTATATTTTTCGTCAGCTAAATCTTCATAGTTAAGATCAATTTTACCCAAACGTTTAGCTGAATAGATATTGCGTACTCGAGTCGTTAAGGCAAACCACGTATTATCTTTCGCTTGATACTGCTTAGGAATAGCATTATTTAATATTGGAGAGTTAACCGACTGCAGTAAGTCTTTCTCACGTAATTCAATCAAACGGCTAATATCAGTAGTGAGTAAAATATCGGCAGGACTATACTTACCTTCACGTGCTAAACGCTCAGCCATGCCTTTTTTAGCAAAAACGACATTAACTTTAATATCTGTTTGTTCAGTAAATTTATTAAATAAGGGCTCAACCAGAAAAGGTTGTCGATAAGAGTAAACATTCACTTCTTCACTTGCGGTAGCGCTAAATCCAGTTATAAAAAATAATGGAACAAATAAGGTAATAAACAATTTTTTCAACATAAGTTGTGTCTCAATAAAATACTGTGAGCGAATTGTACAATGACAGTAATAGCTGTCAAGGTTTTTGAGAATTATTATCATTAAGATTACCTTTTGGCTACAAAGGCAAGGTAGTTCATCACTATGCTATTCAGCCAGACTAATTAATTAAGCCCTACAGTGCCACTTATAAGTAACCAACAAGCAAAAAATAATTTCAATTTAGTCGCTGATAAATGTGCAACCACTGTTTTTGCAAAAATCCCCCCCAATACAGCTCCAGGGCCAGCAAATAAAACAACTTGCCAATACACATTACTATTTACTTGCGTAATGGCAACCCAAACAGTGACAGCAGAAACGATTACTGCTGCTGCTACAGCCATACTCATATCAAAATGTCGTAACAATAGATAAATAACTAATAACTCACCCACCCCTACACTCAACCAAGCAGTAATAGCACCACCAAATAAGCCGATGAGTACAAGCGCGATATAATCGATAAGTAGTACCTGACTACGTTCTCGAAGAGGTTGCAGTAAATAAATAGTCACAATGATAAAGAATCCTAGCAGTAATGAAAACCAACTAAAACTAATATGCAAAGCCGCGGGAGGATTTAACTGATAGAAAAAAACAGCACTAAGGCCAATAACTGAAGCAACAGTCGTTACACAAATAATTCGCTTAAAGCCTTGCCATAAGCGTAATTCAAATTTTTCACTCTTATAATGGTGCCACCACGTTACGGCTCCTGCTGTCATACCAAAACATTGAATAGCAAAACTTGTCGCTACAGATTGCTGCTCAGTAAAATTAAGCTGCGCAAACATAGGAATAAATACTACGCCGCCACCAGCCCCAGTAGAGTTAGCAAAAATAGCACCTAAACTACCTAAAAAAGTAAATAAAGTATAATCAAGCAGCTCATTAAGTGTGTGGCTAGAGCTAAAAAGTAATACAGCCCATAACACTAAAAAAAGAGCTATAAATGTCGGGTTTGATAAGCGTACAAAGGCTTTTTTAACAAAAATAGTGGTCACTTTATCGAATCATTAAACTTAAGTAGTCGTTGGTTTTTTATTAAGAATGAAAACAGTAGCGTCATCCGATAAACAACTTTTAGATAAATAACTTTTACTGGCAATATCTTTACCGGTAAGACTTTTACCAAGGCTAAAGTAAATTAAAAAACCTAAATCAGTCTCTTTAACGTGCGTAACATCGGTCCATAATATTCGGTTATTAATATGAAATGACTCTGTCAGTATCCCTTGTTCATCAATTGTTAGCTTAACCTCACTGCCTGACGCTTTACTCAGCATCTGCCTCATGACCCACCAAGGCTTATGATAATAAACACTGACGGATTCTAAAATACCTAACGCAATAACAAACCATGCTGCATAAGGGTTTATGGGCGTAGCCAATAATATAATTAAACCAAATACAGTTAAAACATTCGCTTTAAAATAGGTTTTTTTATCATGTAATAGGTTACTAGATTGACTATAACATTCCGTATAATGGGCTTTATCTAAAGTGAAGCTAGCAGAGAATTCGTTAGGTTGAGTCATTAAAGTTAGAGGCTCTGTTGTGATTAAATTAAGATTGATTAAATTAAGATTTTTCACTATTTTATCAGAAGACTTAAGCTAACGAACCACTGATTTAATAGTTTTTTCATAAGAAACCTTAAAGGGTTACTTATTTACTTGAGATTGATCCCCTTAACGCAGTATATATATGATCAATATCGTAAAGCGAAAATCCTAAAGCACATCCCCTAAGGTTAATAAGTTATTTATTGGGCTGCGTGTAATAGATCAGGTAAAAAACTTTCACTTTCGTTCGCTAACTGACATTGCTGCAGTAAAATATCTTGTAGAATTTCTTTGGTCGTTAAGGGGTTAGCTAACACGACTCTAAATACAATCACTTTTTCACCACCGTAGCGGCTTACTTCAATTCGAGTCCGTGAGACAAAAGAACGGCCATCTTCACGTTGACGTTTTTGGATAAAGGTCGTTAATTTACCTAACAATAAATTGATCGATTTATTCGCTTCATCGTCATTACGCGCTAACAGTGCTTGCACGGTTTTAGGCACATAACGATACGTTAATAAGCATAATTCTGGACGAGTAATTAATTCAAAATCATCATGCAGATTAATAATATCAGCAAAATACTCAGCTTTCTCAATCGCTTGGTTAATAAGCATTTCATAGCCAGGTCGGCTAATAATATGCAAACTAGCATAAACTAGCATAGCCATACCGGGGCGAGATCCTTCTAGCGTGTGACTACCTAAGTCTTTTGATCCTTTGCGTAATATATACTCTGCGTGATGCTCAATGGCACTCACTGAAGCTGGGTCTTTAAAAATAACTAAACCTGCGCCCATAGGTACATACATTTGTTTATGTGCGTCAATAGTAACCGAGTCAGCTTGCTCGATACCTTTTAATAAAGGACGATATTTACTAGATAACAATGTTGCACCACCCCAGGCGGCATCAACATGAAAATGGCAGGTATTTTGTTGAGCAATGACGGCCATTTTCTCGAGA
>Ga0308012_10001326_pt1 | contig 13319 bp, 18 predicted proteins | sample Neamet179_FD_203133 | JGI IMG/M metagenome (GOLD analysis project Ga0308012, IMG submission 203133) | Marine microbial communities from water near the shore, Antarctic Ocean - #179 | ecosystem: Environmental > Aquatic > Marine > Unclassified | place: Southern Ocean | collected 2014-07-25 | reverse complement strand
CCGCGATGCTGACGACCTAATTTACGTGGTTGAACGCTACATTTCCGACCACAGTTTCAATGGAAACAATGTCTGGGTTGGCCATCACCTTATCCTTTTGTGCGTCGGCCTTCTCCATATCCTGCTGGCTCCCATAAATACCCACAGATATCAACGTAGTGCCATCGCTTTGGATGCCTATCAGTTGCTCCACTGAGGGAAACATGTTCCGACCATCTTTTGCTACTCCCTGTGCAACCGCGTCTGCCGCCTGTTGTGAGCTAAAAACTGCTGTAGTTATGCGTACTATAGACATATTAATATCCTTATAAATCTGCTGGCTCATCGCCAACTCAAAAGACCCAACTGGCCCCATGCCACTCAGGCTTGCATTAACGATACCCCGTCCCTCAATCAATATCTAGTCCGGTTTCTGCACTCTGGATCCTTGATGTAACTAGATCCCAAGGACAGACAACCTTCACCCAATGGCACAGGGTACTACTCAATCAGCTTGATCCATCTATGCAGTACGCCAAGAGAGTAACCAGAGCCATAGTTTTGACCAACCCCAGATAACATCCAACCTCCAAGTTGGTCAATAACTTCTGTGGGACACTCAACAGCTCGCAGTCTGTCCCGCATACTGTGTCTGAAGGAATGGACCACGCATCCGCTATCAACATAGTTCTTCAGCCACTTATTTAAAGCAGCACTGGCTGAGTTCGCATTACACTTTCCACCCTTTGTGTATCGTGGGAAGAGAAATTGTCCCTTATCCTTAACAGGCACTAAAATGGCTTGCGTAGCTGCCCACAATGAAGCTCCAATTAAAGGTACTTTACGTTCGCTTGCACGTGTCTTAAGGCTCCAACACTCATTAGGTCGAATTATAATGTGTGGAGTAGGATGATCCAGCACAACATCACTTCGTTCTAATCCACAGGCTTCAGCCAGGCGAACACCAGTATCACTCACCATAACTACGATCCACCTTAGGTCATCATTCATATCCACGCACATTGACTGGATGTTTCTTATTGTCGGAAGTGGGATGGGTTGTCTTGTGTCCTTTCGGTAGTTTGTGGGCATATACGTTGTAGAGCGGTTTATAGTCTTCTACCAACCAGGAAGAGGGCGATTGATGCCAAGTGTGCTGAATGTATGGGTTGCACTAAAGATCATATAGAGGGGGCTATAAGAGCGAAATTCGCAACTGCACTTCACTGCGCTGCTCATTGTATGTGTTTAGGCCTAATAAGTTACCTAAAAATATCCCACCACAATAATTTTTAATAATGATGCGAATCAGGCTATGGCTGGCTTGGCTCGTCTATTTTGTGAAGTGGTAGGTGTTTCATATTTTCTTACAGCAGGACTAACCAATGGCTATGACAAACCAAAGCCCATACAAGATTGGTGCAGACTCATACGACACCAACACACACGATAATAAGATCTCATGTTACACAGACATTATGGACGCTATACACGGTCAAATGCGTGCAATGTTAAGCCACCACAATAAAGTAATCGTGGTAAGAGTGATTTGCACTGTGAAAAATACATATCTGGCAACAGTGAGCTATCTAGGTTCATGTGTAAGGTCAGAAAACGGCTCTACAGCCAATACAAATGCACGCGCTTTGGCTACCTATGGGTACGTGAGCAGGAGCGTTCAAAGAGCCAGCATTATCATGTAATGCTTATTATCGATGCTAACAAGATACAAGATCCTTCGGCATTGTTAGGTTGGTTACAGGAGCGGTGGTCTAATAGGGGACATGCTAGACCATTTGTTCCTGAGAACTGCATCTATAAAATCCGTCCAGCTGATGACGACACTTTTGCAGAAGCATTTTACAGATGCTCATACTTGGCTAAGGTGCGAGGTAAAGGCCATGGCAGATTGGGTACTAATAAATACTCTGGTAGTCGTGTAAAGTTTAAAAGAAGGATGTTGAACATCAAGTCTATTTTGGTGTAGTCCCATAATAAAACCAATTAAAACACTACTAACCGTTCTCTTCATATTACTTCTGTCGTCTCCTAGCTGGAGTGTGACTCTTGATGATTTAGTTGCGTGAAATGGGGAATGAGACGTTGAGTAGGGAACTCTTAAACAGACATTCCTGCTTGAGGGTAATGTTGAAATACCGCTGCTGTGCCGTCAGCGTTAATTATATAGACATCGTATGCTTCACGCTCATCTTCAGGTCCCATCCCAGGCGAGCCGTAAGGCATTGCTGGCACGGCTAAACCTAAAGCATCAGGGCGGTCTGTTATGAGGCGTTTTATGTCGCTGGCGTCAACGTGTCCTTCGATGAAGTACCCATCAATTTTGGCGGTGTGACAGGACATCATATCGTTGGGGACGCCACTCTGAATCTTAAATTCAGTTAAAGAGCTACCAGAGCGATCTTCAGTAGTAACATTGAAGCCTTTGTCTTTTAAAATTTCGATCCATGCATTGCAGCAACCACACTGTGGGTTTTTGACTACATGTATATCAGGTGAAATGCCGCCTGCTAGGGCAACCAATGGAGCAGCAACTATATAACTTGATGCAAGTATTAACAATTGCCGTCGGCTTAACGATAATTTGTTCTTCATTGCTAATTTTCTCAACATCGTGCTAATTACTTAATACGGCATCCTAGCACATCCAAAGCATGAAAGGATAACCCATGACTAGTGCGAAGACAGAATGTGACATAAACACTACTTCAGATATAGTGTTTTAGATATAGGAAGATTTCTGATTTAACGCCTTGCAACAATTTCTAAGAAGAGTTAATGAACATTGGTGGCATTGCAGTACTGGAAGAGCGAACGCAGCTTAGAGTAGGGCTGTAAGGTGCTTAATCGATGTTAGAGTGGGTGTTAAGAGTGATGCCTAAAGCTTCAGCTAAGGACAGGGCTGGTCATGCATGCGAATAACCTAATGTGATAATATACTCCTGACAGGTTTATCAAAAGGAAATCAACATGGCATCACATGGCGGTATGAGAGAAGGTTCAGGTAGGCCTGTAGGAGCTGCTAATAAGGCAACCTCAGAGCTTAATTGAACCTGTTTGAGTTGGGCTCGTGAATACACCTTTTGCGCCTACGACAATCCAGCTGGTGGCTTACACAGGCTCATTATGAGTAAACAGCCTTAACAATCCGGTTAGCCATTTTCCAGCAATTAAACTCAAAAGGAGTTGACCAACACAAAGTCAAACTCCCCCGTATGCTCTCGTAAAGGCTTAATGCTCTGATATTCTTCACTTTTATGCCAGCTTTTTGCATCTTCGATGCTGGGGAACTGAAAAATAACCGTACGATTTTTATCATGCGAACCTTCCAAAACCTCACTAAGGCTGCCCCCAAGCAAATAAGTGCCTTGGTGGCGCTCCAATGACGGCCCTGCAGCCTTTACATAATGCTCAAATGCGTCTGGGTCTGTAAGCTTTGAGTGAACAATTAAAAAAGCTGGCATAGTGTTTTTCTCATAGGTTAATTAAGTGTTTAATTAGCACGGCTGTTACCTACTGGTTCAATTCCATAGTCACAGGGATCAAGCTGGCCTTCAAATATAATGGGTGTGCAGGTTCGCCTGATTTATTCATTTTAATACAGTGCAGGTTTGGTAGTGTTGCCTTCACCACGCTAGACCTGTCGAGATGACTTCCATCATTGCCCCAAGCAGCAACAACGATACCAGCATCCTTTGAAAGTTGGGCAAGCCAAACATCATTTTCCAATCCAATTGGGTTCTTTGTAGCTTTCATATCCTTCGGGATGGTAGCACGGTATGCGAATAGGTTTGCCATACAAACACCGCCATACCCCCAAGATTTTGCAAAATTGATGCATCTAGTGAGCGTTGGGTCACCTCGAGTTTCATCAGCAGTTGATGGGTTTAATCCGATTATCATCGCATACGGTTTAGTATCATCCCATGTGCGCCAAAGGGCATAGCGATAATTTCTACAGCTTGACAGTTTTGCGTCCGCTTTCAATTTATGTTCCTACAGCCTATATATTTATTATGTCACTTCCGACCTACGATGCAGGATGACCATCCACCTAGCTTTGGCCACTCACCCATAAACAAACTCATCCAAATCCATAGCCAACACGGCACATATACCAGTTAGACCGGATAGCAACATATCTGATTGATTATGCCAACGATACATCTGCTGTGAGCTCACCCCCAACGCTCGGGCTAACTCAGAGCTTAAAATACAGCGCGGAGCAGTCACGTCTTTGAGCCCATGGCCTAAAATGCGCCGTTTGTGCCTAAGGGAATTCGCCTAATGGCGTATACGGTCAGCCTAGGACAAGCCTCCCTAGAGCCCCAGTGGGGGCATCAGTGGAGGCTGGTGGGTTAGGCGATTATCACCTAGCTTTGCCCCAGTAATGGGGTGGTGTTTCAGTATTGGGTTAGAATATTGCCATCAATTGTACCGCAGCAACTACCACAAATATGAGGGCAAAAACAAACTTGAGAACCGAGAATGGAATTGCTGTCATACCTGCTCCATAGGTCGTTGCTCTCATGCCATCATCCATGTCACGAACTAGGTATTGCATGTTGGTCATCATTCTGAAGATGGCAAACACGCCCGCAAAGCATGGCCCAATAACAGATGCAGCAACCACGCTTTCTTTACCTGAGATGTCAGCCAGCACAATGACCATCATGGTTGATAGTTGTGCGATGGTTAGAAGCACTGTAGCGATCAAGAAGTAGTAAAACGTACTCGTTTGTATGGCGGCTCTTAATTTTTGATCCATAGTTATTTTCCTTAATTTTTTATTATTGTTAGCATTTTCATAGTGACAGATATGAACTGGCTCGTCAAACCATCTATGCCTGCGTCTTTAGCGCTTTTTAATGTTCATGTCTAGGTCGCTAAAGCTTTGTGATGCTTACTAAAAATACTACTAATATAAGCCTATCCACGCTATAGGAAGATGTCTGATTTAAGCCTTGCAGCGGTTTTTAAGGTACTTAATGGATGTTAGAGCGGGTGTGGAGTGGGTAATACAGTCCAGAACTACAGCCACACGAATGCCTGAGGCAAGGGCTGGCAAAGCAGCAGACAGTTTCATATCGGTTATTTTTCAGTGGGTGGCGTGTCGCCCATTGCAATTAAACTGATATCACCGTCCCAATAGGACCGAAGATGCGTGGCAGCTTGCCACGCGCGCAAACCAGATTGGCACACGAAGACTGCGCGTTGATTGGCAGCCGGAGTTGGTCGTTGATCGGCAAATTGTGCGACGGTTGCACGCTGCGCATCTTCGTTAACCGACGTTATGGCTTCTTTTGCGTCGCGTAACTCGATAACAAAATCATGGCCTGTGACCTCTGAGGCGGCGATGAATGTTAAATCTGCTGCGGGGTCTGGCGCTGTGTCGAACCGAAACCCGCTGGACCGGAAATTTTGCATATCAAAGCGGATCAACTGGCCTAAAGGCGAAGGCGTTTGGCCGATCATATACGCCAATGCCATCTGCGCCTGTGCGGCACCGATCATGCCCACGACTGGTCCCATAACCCCAGCTGTCGCGCAGGTCGCCGCGCGATCTGGCAGGTCGGGAAACACCGCGCGCAGCGAAGGTGCGGTATGGCAAAAACCACCGACGTAGCCTGAAATCCCCAACACGGACGCGCTGATGAGCGGGATGCCCAACGCTTTGCACTTATCGGACAGAATGTAGCTGGTGGCAAAGCTGTCGGCGCAGTCTAAAACAAGCGTGCTTTGCCTGATGAAGGTCATCGCGTTTGATGGATTAAGCGCCATTTCAATAGCTTCAATCACGCAATCGTTGTTCAGAGTGCGCAATGTTTGTGCCGCAACAACGGCCTTGGCCTTGCCAACGTCAGCCTCACGAAACAAGGTCTGCCTGTGGAGGTTGAACAGGGACACAACGTCGCCGTCTACCAATGTCAGTCGCCCAACGCCTGCCGCAACCAGATATTGCAATACCGGCGCTCCTAAACCCCCAACTCCAACCACAAGAACATGTGCAGCTTGGATTGCAGCTTGCCCTGAATTACCCACCTCGGGCAGGCAAATTTGACGCGCATACCTAGTCATCGTGTCGCCGCCAGCCATGCGCGCACACGATCTTCCGGGCTTTCGTTCAATGTGATGTCAGTGACAGCGGCGATCACATCTGCGCCCGCATCAAATGCACCCAACGCGCGGTCGATCGACATACCTCCAATTGCGATCAACGGCGTTTTACCAATCTGGCCGCGCCAAGTGGTCAGCTTTGCAAGGCCCTGTTCATTCCACTTCATTTTCTTCAAGATCGTCGGGTAAATCGGCCCCAACGCTATGTAATCAGGGGTAAGCGCCATGGCGCGTTTCAATTCTTCCTTGTCATGTGTGCTGATCCCAAGCCGCAGACCCGCGGCGCGGATAGCGGTGATATCAGCGTCATCAAGGTCTTCTTGCCCAAGGTGGATATAGTCACAGCCAGCATCAATCGCGGCCTGCCAATAATCATTGATGATCAATGTGCAGTCGTGGTGCGCACAAATCAGTTTTGCACGTTGGATATGATTGCGTACAACATCAGGCGCGACGTCCTTAATCCGCAATTGCACCAACTTGATCCCAAGTGGAACAAGCCGTTCGATCCAGTCGGCACTGTCAAAAATCGGATAAAATCGATCCAATGTCATGCCAAGAACGCCTTTCCGATCACCGGGGTCGACGGGGCCGCCATGTCGCGTGGCTCCATTGGGTCTGCGGCTTGGGCCAACTGGCCTGCTTTGATGGCAGTTGCGAACGCCTCAGCCATTGCAGCTGGGTCGCCTGCCTTGGCCACGGCAGTATTCAGCAGAACAGCGTCAAAGCCCATTTCTATCGCGGCGGCGGCTTGTGACGGCAGGCCAATGCCTGCATCAATGACCAAAGGCACGTCGGGGAAATGGGCGCGCATGGCACGCAGTCCAAAAATGTTGTTCAGTCCAAGCCCAGACCCAATCGGCGCACCCCATGGCATCAAAACTTCGCAGCCCGCGTGCAGCAGTTTGTCGGCAACGACCAAGTCCTCGGTGGTATAGGGAAACACCTGAAACCCGTCCTCTGACAGAATACGCGCGGCTTCAACAAGTCTGAAAACATCTGGTTGTAGGGTGTCTTCTTCGCCAATGACCTCTAGCTTGATCCACTTGGTGTCAAACACCTCACGCGCCATATGTGCAGTTGTCACCGCTTCTTTGACGCTGTGACAGCCAGCTGTGTTGGGAAGGATACGCACGCCTAGATCTTTGATCAGTTGCCAGAAGTCTTGGCCCGCGCGATCCTGCCCGCTTTCGCGGCGTAAGGACACTGTTGCCACACTTGCACCGCTGCGCTTGAACGCATTCGCCAAGATTGCTGGCGACGGATATTGCGCGGTCCCCAGCATAAAGCCATTCGCCAATGTTGTGCCGTAAAAAACGTGCATGGCCTAACCTCCCTGCATTGGGGCAAGCACTTCGATTGCATCACCTACGTTGAGGATTTGATCAGCCCGTGCCAAAGCAGGCACAAAGGTGCCATTGACGGCAGAGGCGACTTTGGCACCGCCAAACCCTTCGGCCACAAGCAGTTCGGCCAAGGTGGTGACCTGCGCATCAATTGATGCGCCATTAAGCTGCAGTTTCATCCATCACCTCCGGCGTTTTATTGTCAAAAATCAGATCAGCCACCATTCGCGCCACGGCGGGGGCCAAAAGGAAGCCGTGTCGGAATAGGCCATTGGCACGGATCAAATTCCCATCGCGCCTGATACGCGGCAGGTTGTTGGGAAATGCAGGGCGGCTATCGACGCCAATTTCAAACACCTCGGCTTCGCCAAAGGCGGGGTTCAGCGCATAGGCCGCGCTGAGTAATTCCAGCAACGCACGCGCAGTGACGTGCTTGCCTGCGTGACCTTCAACCATCGTGGCCCCCAGCATAAAAATACCGTCGCCACGCGGCACGATATAAAGTGGCACACGCGGATGCAGCAATCGTATGGGACGCGTTAAGGTGACATCAGGGCAGGACAAAACCAGCATTTCACCTTTGACGCCGCGCAGATCGTGCAGTTTGTCTTTGGCCTGAAACCCTCGGCAATCGATGGTCAAGCCTCGCTGTGCGTATTCATCAGGGTCGGCATCATCTTGAACAAATGTCGCGCCGTCGGCCAAGACGCTTGCGCGCAATTGGACAAGGGCGAGGCGAGGAGCAAGGTGGGCTTCGTTTTCAAAGAATAATCCCTTCGTAAAGCGATCCCCTAAATCAGGTTCAAGGTTGGAAATTTCAGGCCCATTCACGTGGCGGAAACCGGTTGTGCGCCTTGCAAACCGGGCCAGATCAGCCTTGTCGCGGGCCGCAGACACGACTAGTGATCCGCGACGCTTTACAGCACTGGTTTTAGCCTCCCACCAATCTGCCGCTTCACATCCCAATCTGACAACTGGTTCCTCTGCGCTTTCACCTTCGCAAAACGGCGCAAGCATGCCACCTGCCCACCAGGAACAGGCATGAGAGCCAGCGTCCGTGTGCCGGTCAACCAACACGACATCGGCCCCGCGATCCAACAATGCCCGCGCGACGCAAAGACCGGCAACGCCAGCCCCTATGATCGTATTTGAATTTGAGTTTATGTGATGCTTCATCCATCCGCCTTAGAGATAGCGTTGAGGGCTTGCTGCCAAAAGGTAATCTCCATTTGGGTTGCTGTTCTAAAGACCTTTATCAGGCCTTGGCCGCGCTGACTTTGGCAGTCAATATCTGCTAGAAGCTTATCGATCTGCTTGGAGCTTTGCATAACACTCTGCTGGAACTGGTCACCTGAATAAAGCTTAATCCAACTCTCAAATGGATTACCCTGCCGTTTAGTCCGAGCATCTGCAGCCAGGTTGCGGCCGATTTCGGCATAGCCAATAGAACAAGGTGCTAAAGCCACATATAAATCAACAATATTGCCTTTCATGCCAGCATCCATGACATAGCGGGTATAGGCCACGGTACCAAAATCCTCATCCTCGGCTTCTAAATCTGATTCAGTCAGGCCCCAGTTAGAGCAATAATCCACATGGTGGTTAATTTCTGATGCTAAAAGTGCAGTTACACTTGCCAGTGCCGTGCGCATATCTGCTAAGGAGTCTGCTTTATAAATTGCCAGTGCGTGAGCACGTGCGTACTGCTTCAAAAACAGGAAGTCTTGTTTAAGGTAATGCAGATAACATGCGGATGCTAATGTGCCTTTTGCAAGTTGTTCAATAAACTCATGTTGGGTGTATGTGTGCCATTCTTGATGACAAGCATTGATTAAATCTTGATGCTTCATAAAGTCGCCGAGTGTTTAGTGTTAATGGGAGAGCAAATTACAATGTGGGCACATAGTCTTTAGCCTTGGGCAAAGTCTTAATTATTTTTTGCGCATACATAAATTGTGCATAGTCGTCATAACGCTGCAAATCAACTGCAGAAGGGCGCCTTGCAAAGCGCGTTAGGGTATCTTTCCAAGCACGTCTGTTAAGCTCATTATTTAATGTGTCTGGAGCGTATGCTACAAATTCTTTCCAGGCATCCTGTGGGTGATTAATAATGTAAATAACTGCTTGCTCTATGGCCTTATTAAAAGCCTTTATGGCACTTTTATCATAGGTCTGTGCATTCGCCACAAAAATGAGTTCGTCATAGATAGGCACGCCATACTCTTCTGGAAAAAAAGCTTTGACTGCAAACCCCTCCAAGGCAAGTTGGTTGATTTCAAAGTTACGTAGTCCTCCCCAAATAGCATCCACCTTGCCCGCTGCCAAAGATGAGGAGAGTGCCCAGCCTACATTGATAATGTCAACTTCGTCATACTTAACATTCCCGGTACCAAGCATGGTGCCTACGGATGCCTCTTCATTGCCAGCAATAGCGATGCCTATTTTCTTACCCTTAAGATTAGACAAGTGATCTATCTTGTTATTATCCAGCACCATGAGGGTATTTAAGGGTGTGGCGATTAAGGTGGCGGAACGAATCAATGGCAAACCCGCTGCCACATCAATGATTAAGCTAGGCTGGTAAGAAATAGCCAAATCTATTTTATTTGCCGCCACCAGTTTAGGAGGCATGCTTGGGTCTGCAGGTTCTTGAATTTCAACATTAAGACCTTGGGCTTTAAAATAACCCCGCTCTTTAGCAATAACTACAGGCCCATGATTGGGGTTCACAAACCAATCTAGCATTAGTGTGAGGTTTTTAGTCTCAGCCTGGGCCGTAAAAGCTAACAGTGTGGCAGTAATTGATAAGGTGGCTAAAAGGGTACTCTTGTTCATAAATTTTCCTTTAATAGGTGAGTGGGTATACACGGATTTAAATAACCTTGTTGTTAAACTTCCCAAGGGATAAGTTTTTTAAGTAATTTGTCTGCCGCAAAATAAAGTGCGATAGACAAGATTGATAAAATAAAAAGGGCGGCAAACATCTCGTCTATCATCATGCGTGCGTTGGCCTGCAGCATGAGATAGCCCAAACCTTCACTAGAGCCGACCCACTCTCCAGCGATAGCCCCAATGGGCGCAATTACAACAGCTACACGAATGCCAGAGGCAAGGGCTGGTAAAGCAGCTGGCAGTTGAACATAGCGCAACAATTGCCACTTTGTGGCCCCCATGGTGTTGGCCAGGTCAAGATAACCACGGGGAGTATTGCGCAAACCGTCGTAACAGCAGGTGGTAATAGGAAAAAAAATAATTAACGCTGCCATTACGATTTTTGAGGCAATGCCATAGCCTAGCCACAGCATCAATACGGGGGCGATGGCAAATACAGGAATGGCCTGACTGGCAATTAAAATAGGTAACACCCAGCGTTTAATGGGTTTGCATAACAGCATCTGAAAGGCGAAAACCAGACCCATAGTTAGACCTAAGAGTAACCCAAGTAAAATTTCTTGAGCCGTAACCCAGCTGTGTTTGAGCAGCACTTGATGCCGATCAATGAGCTTAAAAAAAACCTCAAAAGGGCTAGGTAGAATAAATGTAGGCATCTCCAAGCCAATCACTAACGCCTGCCATGAACCAATAATGACTAGACTCGTGACCAGCATGCGCACTAGTGACTTGGCTAGGCCTTTTTTAGGTTGCACTTTGAGGGGCATTAAAGGGTTTAAATTATTCATAATCTTGCTCTAGGCGATCCATAATAGTTTGCTGAAGTTGAGCCCCCTCGGCATTAAAATTACGCGGTGTCCCTGAGGCGGGAGTCGCTAAAAGCTCGGCAAACGCTGGGCGGCCTTGCATGATGTAAAGTTGATTTGCTAAGCGTATAGCCTCTTGTGGGTCATGGGTAATCAATACCACCGTTTTGTCTTGCAGCAACTGACAAGAAAGGTTTTGCAAGCGATAGCGCGTGACGGCATCTAAGGCCGAAAAAGGCTCATCCATCAGTACTACTGGACGTTCCTGCATGAGGGTTCTGGCTAGCGCCACGCGCTGGCGCATACCACCTGATAACTGCCCTGGCAGGCTATTATATTTGCTGCCAAGGCCCACTTTTTTTAACAGTGAGTGGGCCTTATCAAGCTGCAATGGTGTTTTTTTTGTGGGTCTTTGAAGGCTGCCAAATTGAGTGCTTAACAGGACATTATCTAAGGCTGATAACCATGGCATCAGCAGGTCTTGCTGGGCCATATAAGCAAACTGGTGTTTGCTATCACCTGGAGGTTGAATAGTAACTTCGCCCGTCCATTGCGCCGCATTTCCCAGTAGGTTGGCAAGTTGGCGCAGTAACGAGCTTTTGCCACAACCGCTGCGCCCCAGAATACATGTCCACAGGCCTGCTGGAATGTACATATCTAGCCCTGCAATGGTGGCTTCCAGGCAGTTGTGGTAATGCAGGTTGCCGCCAGTGATGCCGATACTAACGGCACTTTTTTGGCTTATTACCCCAGGTATGCTAGTAAACATCAGCGTGACTTTTAAAGAAATGATGAACTGGCCCTTGGCCCTTGCCTATATCTAAATCATCAGCCTGAGCGATGGCTTGAGAAATATAATGTTTGCTTAGTTGCACCGCCGCCAGCAGATCTTTGCCTTGAGCTAAATAAGAGGCGATGGCGGAGGACAGCGTGCAACCAGTGCCATGAGTATTGCGGGTGTCGATGCGCTTGGCCGTTAATAAGTGGACATTTACTGGCAGGATGAGCAAATCAGTGCTGTCTTCATCCTTTTGTAGGTGCCCTCCTTTAAGTAATATGGCTTGTGCCCCCAGTTGGCGAAGGTCTGTAACCATGTTAAGCATGTCAGCTTGGTTGCTGGGCACCATGCTGCCAATAAGGGCCGCAGCTTCTGGCAAGTTTGGGGTAATAATATTGGCTAACGGCAGCAGGTCAGACTTGAGTAATCCAAGTGCAGACTGCGGCAATAATAAGTCACCACTGGTGCTAACCATGACAGGATCTACCACTAAAAATTTAGGTTGATACTGGTTTATTTTGGCGACAACAGTTTTGATGATGGCAGCATCAGCCAGCATTCCAACTTTAACGGCAACTACGTTTAAGTCGGTAAAAACTGCATCCAGTTGTTTTTCAATATGCTCAAGGGGAATGGGAAAAACTGCGTGAACGCCTAGGGTGTTTTGTGCGGTAATAGCGGTGATGACCGAGCAGGCATAGCTACCTGTTGCCGACAGGGCTTTAATATCAGCCTGAATGCCTGCGCCTCCGCTGCTATCAGAGCCAGCAATAGTGAGAACAATGGGTATCGAACAGGCGTGGTTTACAGGTGTTGAAGTGTCGAGTCTTTTGCTGCTGTGTGCCATAAAAGTACCTAACAGTAGCGTTAAGGAACTTTATCAAGCACAGGTTTTACCCGCCCGAAAGCGTGGTTTAATCCTTTAAAGCAAGACCTATAGTTCCCTACGCCAGTGCTAACTGGATCAGGTTCAACGGGTCTTGAATTTAATCAATCTCAGCCTTTAAGGCTCCCCGACTACGAGCGGTGATAATAACAAGTTTGATTGAAAGCGCAATAATAATTTCTTATTTTTTATGTGCTGTCCAGTTTACGGCATTTAATAGACTGGTTTTGTAGGGCTTAGATACCTCCTAAAAAAGGCCAAATTGGTTACTTAAAAGTGATAATTTATGCATATACATGAGCAGAAGATTGGTTATCAACCATATTTCCTGCACTAAATAAAAACGGGCGATGAGTAGACTAAATTGACGTTAGTCTTATGGACCTTTTTAGTAGCTGTGGTGCCGAAAAGTTGGGCAAAAAACGCAGACCCTGAATACTGAGAGCGGTTGGCTTTGCATTTTCCATTGATATAAACTTTCCCTCACCTCAATCAAG
>Ga0308012_10001324_pt1 | contig 13332 bp, 10 predicted proteins | sample Neamet179_FD_203133 | JGI IMG/M metagenome (GOLD analysis project Ga0308012, IMG submission 203133) | Marine microbial communities from water near the shore, Antarctic Ocean - #179 | ecosystem: Environmental > Aquatic > Marine > Unclassified | place: Southern Ocean | collected 2014-07-25 | reverse complement strand
ATGATCTCGAAAGCAGTGTATACGAATTATATTAAAAAATAAAAAAGATGCTTCAATTTGTTAGCAATAAAGGAGGAGGGAAGTCGGTAGATTTTGAAACCGCCATATTAGATGGTTTTGCCGTAGATGGTGGTTTGTATGTACCCGAAACATTGCCAGAAATCTCAACAGCACAATTAAAAAAGTGGAAAGGATTAAGTTATGTCGAATTAGCCTTCGAAATACTTTCGTTGTTTATTGATCGGTCAATTATTTCATCCGAAGAATTAAAAAAAATACTTCATACAGCGTATGCTCCTTTTGAAAAAGAAGAGATTATACCATTGCATAAATTACAGTCTAGAAAAGACACGTATATTATGGAACTCTTTCACGGACCAACACTTTCGTTTAAAGATGTCGGACTTGCATTTTTGGTTAATTTGGTTAACTTTTTTTTAGAGCGCAAAAAAGAACATCTTACGCTTGTTGTTGCTACAACAGGAGATACAGGTCCGGCAACAGCCTATTTTGCAGCAGGAAAATCTAATTTAGATGCTTGGGTATTGTATCCAAAAGGACTCGTTACAGAAGAGCAAGAACGTCAGATGACAACTTTGCAAGATGCAAATATTCATCCCGTTGGTGTGTCTAATTGTCCAGATGGCGGCGATGATTTAGATGTTGTAATTGGTAAATTATATGCGGACAATCAGTTTAAAGAAAAATTAAAACTATCGAGCGTAAACTCTATTAATTGGGGACGTATAATGATGCAGACTGTACATTATTTTTACGGATATCTACACGTTGTTGATGCGGTTGGTGAAAAAGTGAATATGTCGGTGCCTTCAGGTGGATTTGGTAATTTATGTGCCGGAGGATTGGCGCGTAAAATGGGATTACCTATAAAGTATTTGGTCGCTGCTAATAATGAAAATGGGTGTTTACATCGTATTTTTTCTGAAGGGCGCTTTACCAAAGAAGCTATTATTGAAACTCCGTCTTCTGCGATTGATATTTTAATTCCCTTTAATTTTTGGAGATATCTGTATTTCTGTATCGACAAGGATGCAAAACGCATCAAAAATTGGATGGATTTATTTAAAGAAACAGGAAGTGTAACCTTCGATACAGAAACTTTTGAAGCCTATAAAAAAGGATTCCTTTCAAACAGTTCATCAGACAAGGAAACACTCGATTTAATAAACGATATTTATAAAGCCGAAAGTTATTTGCTAGATCCTCACGGAGCTGTATCGGTGAATGCTGCAGATGTTTTAAGAGATACATTGGGTACTGATAAGTTAATTTGTTTAGCAACTGCACATCCCTCAAAATTCCCAGAAGTAATTAAAACAGCGTTGCAGACAACTGTAGTTCCAAAAGAGGCGAAGCATCATCGTATTGAAGAAGCGAAACATCTTTGCGAAAAAGTATATTTGTGTGACTATTCGCATTTAGAAAAAGCATTGACACACGCAATGGAAACGAATTGGGATTTAACAAAAGGAAAATAATATGGCACAGTACACCATTATAAATGATGCAGATCTAAAGGTTATTTTAAAAAGATATGGCATCGAAAACATTCAATCATATAAACTATTAAGTGGCGGTTCTGAGAACACCAACTTTGTCGTAAAAACACCGTCTAAATCTTTTGTATTGACAATATGCGAACAAAAATCGCCGCAAGATGCAGAAAATTTAGCCTTATTATTAAACGATCTTAAGCTTCAAGGTTTTAGTACTTCTAAACTAGTAGAAACTTTGGAAGGTGCTTTTACAACACAATGGAATGACAAACCTGTTATTTTAAAAGAGTTTATTGAAGGTGTTATTATTCAAGATTTTTCTGATAATTTACTATTGTATTTAGGAAAAGAACTGGCAAAACTACATCAAGTAACTGTGCCAGATTATGTGCCTAAAACTTTAAATTATGGAAGTATCGATCGTTTTGATGAAGTGCAGCTATATGCAGCAGATTCGCCTTTTTATGCCTGGTTGAAAAAGACACAGCTTTATATTGAAAACTATATAAGTTCGGATTTACCAAAAGCGTTGATACATAGTGATCTTTTTTATAGCAATATTATTGTTAGTGAAGACAGGGAAGTAGCGACTATAATGGATTTTGAAGAAGCTTGTTGCTATTATCGCGTGTTTGATATCGGTATGGTGATTGTTGGTACTTGTAGTGAAGGAGGAGCAATTAATCAGAGAAAAGCAAAGTGCTTACTTGAAGGATATCAACAAGAAAATAAATTACTGGAGATAGAACTAAAATCTTTAAAAGCATTTACGGTGTATGCAGCAACAACAACGGCTTTTTGGAGGCATCAAAATTTTAATTATATACATGTGGATGCAACCATGAAAAACCATTATGTAGAAATGAAAAACTTGGCAGATTCGATTATGAAGCTGCCTACATTTTATATATAGCTTCATCCAATTGATACACTTATTTATAAAACGGACTATACTATTCTACGTTTCGCCTGATAAAAATTAAGATTGATTAGACTTAATTTTTAAAAATTTTAGTCGAAATACGAGCATCATTTATGAACTTTAAATTTAAAAAATAGATTCCCTTATTCAATTCACTAATATTAATTTCTCCTGATTTAAAACTGACTTGAAATGTTTTAATTTGCTGTCCAAGAAGATTAAAAATTGTGATTTCTTGTATTGTTTGTTCCGAGTTTATCATTAATTTTTCTTCTGCTGGATTTGGATATACAGTAAAATTAACTTCACTATTATCAAAACCATTAGTGCTTAGCGCTTCACTAGAACTTGCAATCCAATTGATTGCTAAAGAATTGTCTGAATTATCATCTATAAGTTGTAAATAAAAACCATCACCATCAGCAGTTTCTGGCCAAGGCGCTGAATCTAAATATTCCACTTCATCAATCAGATTTCCAAAAGCATCTGCCAATACTAAATTTTGACTTTTATTAGATAAATCTCTTGCAAACGTATCAAAAGGTGTTATTCCGTATTTGTTTTGAAAAGTAGTAGCATCACCAGCCAAGTATATCGATTCTCCAGCTGAAATAGTCGCATTTTGAGGAAATTGATATGATACACCTAATTTGATTAAGTATATCCCTGTAAGCGTTACAATCGTACTTCCGGTATTCTTAATTTCTATAAATTCTAAGTCATCACTCTCTGGGAATGTTACTGTTTCTTGAGGATTGTAATGAATTTTAGTAATCACCAAAGATGGAGTTTGTACAGAATTACAATTAGAAAACTCCCCAAGATTATCTCGCATCCACGTAATTCGCTCTTGTATCCAACTTTTCATATTGATAATTTCTTCTGAAAAATTATCAATCGTATTCCATCGTTCATTTTCACGCACTAAAGCTTCTGAAATCAATGCAGCAGTGCTGTCAATTAAACTAGATATGTAATCGTAATTTAATGGTTCTCCAGTATTTGTAACTTCATTAAATCGTTTAGATAAATAACATTTAAATGTTGGGTCCGCAAAAAGATCACCCCAAAAGTTAGCGCCTATATTACTATAATTAAATTGCCACACATCAGTGAAACTTCGGTCATAACCCCATTGAAATAGATCATTCCCATACGTTAAATTATAATCCCAAACCGGACCTGCTCTTAATTTTCCACTTCGATCTTTATGGTAAAAAGTACTGAGTGCATAGGCATCTACATTTGATGCAAATTCTGCAACCAACATATAATCTACAAATGAAGGCACATCAATAATAGATGGGTAGCCACTTGTAATAATTGAATTAGTAGCATTATCATCTAAATCTCTAAAAACTGATTCTATATATGAAGATTGTGCTGAAGTAATATCATCTGAGTTTGGTTTTTCATGAATATATCCGGCGCCGTTATTGTTCCAAGCCTCTGGTGGATTATCACCACCAGTTCTATCTGTCTGTATAATATACCCGCCTGTTATCTCTGGAAGTGAATTTTCATCATCAGATAATTTCGCGATATCTACTCGGTCTCCATCACGTTTTATTTTTTCTGAAAGCGCATACAAGCCTATGTAATCACCATTGAGTACAACTTCACAATATTTTAAATTTACAGCATATTGACCCATTTGTCTTGCCATTGTATAGCTAATATAATCACGCATCATACTATCATCAAAAGCAAAAGAGTTTAAAATCCAGTCATTTTCCTTTGGCATTCCTAACAATTGTACATTATCATTTTCTATACCGTCATCTTCTAAGGTATCAATTCCATAGGGTTTTTTCAGTAATTCTTGAGAGGAAGAACCTCGCGTTTCAATGCCAATAGTTCCGGAGTAATTCAAAAACGCTTCATTACTAGCATCGCTCACAAAGTTTCGATCTCCATTGGGTCTTTGAATTATTTTCATGGTCCCAAGTATTTTTGGTTCATCAGGAATTTCATCACCGTTCACTGTTTCAATAATAATAATCGGTAAATTACTATCTGTAAATGTTTGCGAGTTTACATGGTAGCCACTAACAAAACATAATGTTAACAATATGAGTCTTTGTAAGTGCAAAATATTTTTTATCATCATAGTCCTTTTTTCTTGATCCTTTAAGATGTCTTTCTAAGAAAACGTATTAAAAATAGGGTTTGTTAAAGCATTTTCTACTTAATTTATATTTTAATTTTTATAAAAAAATAAAAATATGCATAAAAATACAAATTTATATAATATTAAGAAGAGTTACAATTAAAAAAGTTTAAAAAGTAACAAAAATAGAAGGAGGAGCAATTAATCAGAAAAAAGCAAAGTGTTTACTTGAAGGATATCAACAAGAAAATAAATTACTGGAGATAGAACTAAAATCTTTAAAAGCATTTACGGTGTATGCAGCAACAACGACGGCTTTTTGGAGGCATCAAAATTTTAATTATATACATGTGGATGCAACCATGAAAAACCATTATGTAGAAATGAAAAACTTGGCAGACTCGATTATGAAGCTACCAAGTATGTATGAGTAAGAATGCCTACTAAGAAAGTTCGTTTGGGCTTTTTAGTAGGCTAGGAGTCAATGATTAAATTTGTGTGGTGTTGGAAGTTTGTTTATATTTTATTAAATTTCTCAATTAATTCGTCATTATCTGTTATTATTTCAAAGGTTGGTTTATTTGTTGGATTATAATCAATTAAAAGGTGACCTCTTGAAGTTTTTACTTGATAATGATTCTCGTTTCCTCCAATATTGTTATTTCCTTCACAATATTCAGACTAGAAGAATAGGGAATAGCTGGAAAGCAGAAATTGAAGCTCGTATTTTTAGTGCTATTGATACACAAGATGTAATTCTTTCTAACTTTAAACAAGATAGCTTCTTAAAGTTTTCAATCTCTAAGTTTTTTTAACTTAATATATGACAACGATTTATTAAACTTTACTTCAAATACGAACTTTAAAAGCACTAAAAAACTGATTGTGAAATAACCTTTTACATTAAAAATTCACAAAAAAATGCAAGTACAAATTATTTTTTATAACTTTGTAGTTGAAGAAGTAATCGTAACTTATGTTACAAACTTATTTTCTACCTTAAGGAAGACATTGGGAGAATGAGTTTTATTCCTTACGGAAACTCCGTATACCTTAATTAGTTAAAGCTAATTGGTATACGGAGTTTTTTTTGTGCCAATTTTAAAATCAAACAAAATGAAAAAAATTATTAAAAGAGGTAGTATTGGATTATTGGTATTTGTAATTATAGCTGGGAGTATCATTTTCTTTTTTCCACAAGTATTGTATATCTCTGCATTAGGTCAAAAAATACTAATGAAAAGTGAAGGAGGTCAAGTAGCTGAATTTTATTTTAAAGACGGCCAAAAAACTAAAGACACGCTTTATATGAAAGGCGTTATTTATAATAATACACTAGATGATATACAGCGAGTATTCAATAATAATCCAGAAATCACAACATTGGTTATGGAAGAAGTTCCTGGCTCTATCAATGATCATATTAATTTACTTGCGTCAATAGAAATTAGAAAACGGAATATAAATACTTACCTGCCAGAAAACGGAATGGTAGCTTCTGGAGGAACAGATATGTTCTTAGCAGGTAAAAAAAGACAAGTGCATCCTACTGCAAAACTTGGGGTACATTCTTGGTCTGATGGTGAAAAAGGAGGAGATGAATACCCGAAAAATCATGCTGAGCATGCTAAATATTTAGACTATTATAAAGAAATGCAGATTCCTGTTAGTTTCTATTGGTATACACTTAAAGAAGCTCCTGCCGATAGTATTCATTGGATGACACCAAAAGAAATACAGCAATATCAAATAGTAACCGATGAAGTATCTGAACTATTAAGTTTACAAAAAACGTTATCATCAGATGTTTTTGCAGGTAGAGGAACAGGAGAAAACCAAAAGACACAAAAACTAATCAACACATATTTCGATACGATAGGATTAGAAAAATTCAAGAATAGCTACAGTTCTGAATTTACTTTTACAGATGAGAGAACAAAGAAAAGTAGCGTAGGAACAAATATCATCGGTTATATAAAAGGAAAAAAATATCCAAATAAATACATTGTTATTGGAGCGCATTACGATCATTTAGGAATTGTGAATGATACTATTTATAATGGAGCTGATGATAATGCTTCTGGTACAGCAGCTTTATTAGTGTTAGCAAAACATTTTTCAAAACAACAACCAGCGCATTCAATTATTTTTGCAGCTTTTGATGCTGAAGAATTAGGCTTACATGGATCAAAACATTTTGTAGACCATCCACCAGTTCGTTTAAAAGATATTAAATTGGATTTCAACTTTGATATGATCAGTAGAAACCCAAAAAACGAAATTTATGTGGTAGGAACACATCCTTACCCACAATTTAAGCCATTAATTGATGTGTTAAGAAAAGAGAGTTCTTTAAAAGTATCTTACGGACATGACGATCCAAAAGACAAAACAAAAGACTATTGGATGTTCTCATCAGACAATGGACCTTTTCATTATAAAGGAATTCCGAATATTACATTTAGTGAAGAAGATCATCCTAGTTATCATAAACCTACAGATGATTTTGTAAATATCAATCCTGTTTTTTATCAAAATGTGGTCAAACTTATACAAAAAACGATTGAAAATATAGATCAAAATTTTCCGAATAAATAATACGTAACAGCGTGATCACAAAGAAAGACATAGAAATAGCATATGATGCTATTAAAGGCGATATACTTAAAACGCCTTTGATACATTCACCAAAATTGAGTGCAATTTCTGGTGCAAATGTGTATTTGAAAATGGAGCATTTACAAGTGACAGATTCATTTAAAATACGTGGTGTATTAACAAAAATAAAGAGTCTTGATCAAAAGGATTTCAAAAAGATTTTTGTCGCAGCATCAACAGGAAATCATGCCGCCGCATTTGGATATGCATCCGATATCTTTGGTTTTAAAGGAAAATTATTTCTCCCTCTGGATATAAAAGAAGAGAAGTTAAAAGGAATTTCTAAATATGCTTTTGAAAAAGTTTTATACGGAAATACAAGTATGGAAACTGAAGCAAAAGCAACCGAATATGCAAAAGAAATAGACGGTGTTTTAATTCATCCGTATAACGATACAGAAATCATAAAAGGGCAAGGTACAATTGCTGTTGAAATACAAGAACAGTTCCCCAAAGTTGATACAATTATTGCTCCCATTGGAGGAGGTGGACTTATTTCCGGAATTTCTTCTTATTTTTCAGAAGATAAAAATGTGGAAGTAATTGGTTGTCAACCCGTAAATGCTTCGGAAATGTATGATTCCATTAAACAGGATGAAATTGTTAAGCCAAGTACTTTAAACACAATTGCAGATGCAGCAGCAGGAGGAATTGAAGACAATTCGGTCACTTTTAAAATTTGCAAAAAAAACCTTTCCGATATTGCTCTAATAGAAGAAGAAACGATTAAAAAAGCGGTAGCTCTTATATATAAATATCATACGACGACTATTGAACCAACTGCTGCACTACCTGTAGCAGCTCTATTAAAAGAGAATACATATCGTAATAAAAATGTGGTATTGGTTTTAACAGGAAAGAAAATAAACGAACAATTATTAACTGAAATAAATAGAAATTATGGCGATTGTTATTAATCTAAAAGAAGTAAAATTAACCTAAAAACATAGACTTCAGTTTTTGTACGCAGTATTAAATTACTCGTTCATCAGCTTTATAAGCGCCACGGCGATGTAATATCCATTGTGCTTCATCTAACGGATTTACGCCTTTATATTCTCGAATAGTACCTTCATCTTTCGGACAAGTATCATATCCATAAAATTGTAATCTAAGACGTAGCTTTCCACTTGTAATGGCGTTTAATTTGATGCTAAAATCTAATGATGTTGCCACAGGAATAGTTCCTTTTAAGTGAAACGTGTCATCAACAAATTGTGGTGTGCCAAAAGTCGCTCTTCGTGTACTAAGTTCAGATGCTATTTTTCCTAACAACGCTTCGTTTGCTTTTATTTCAAAGCTCAATATAGGTTCTAATAAATGTGTTCCACCAAGTTTTAATCCTTGCATAATTCCCATCGGAGTTGCTAAGTTAAAATCACCAGGTCTAGAATGCACATTATGGTCTTCTCCTTTTATTAAAGTGATTTTTACATCGGTAACTTCCCATCCTAAAATTCCCTGTGCTAAAGCTTTCGGAATGGTGCGTTCAATTTCATTTTGATATTTAATATGCACATCGTTTTGTGAAACGATAGAACTGTAATTAACTCCCGAATTTAATGGCGCAGGTTCTATTAAAAAAGTCATAATCGCCCAACAAGGTTTAGGCATCCAATATCGAATGTATCCTTCTGCTTTTGTACTGATGGTTTCTTTGTATACTACTTCAGGATCTGTAAAACTTGCTTTTATTGAAAAACGTGTATCTAAAACATGTTCTAATATTTCAATTTGCATTTGCCCCATTAGCAATAATTGCAACTCTTTTTCAGCCTTAAACCATTTAAAATTTAAAGAAGGATCTTCTCTGTCTAATTGCTGAAGTGCTTCTGCTAATGCATTGTAATCGGCATTATTATCTGGAATTACCTGAACTGTAAGCACGGGAATATGTAACTGAGGTAATTTAGGAATTCCCTCAGTATTTCCTATAACATCACCAGATTTTGTTCCTAAAACACCTGTGATTACGCCTATATCACCAGCGGTTAAAACAACATTGTCTATGTATTTTGTCTGCTGTAATTGTTTGGTTTGATTTATTTTTGATTCTAACTGCTGTGTATGATTGTAGACCGTAGATTTAGAAGATAATTCTCCAGAAAAAACTTTTACATGCGCCATTGTACCATAAATTTTATGGTGCTCTAACTTAAAAACAAATGCAGAAAGTGTTGTTGTAGTCGTTGTTTTAGAAGTTGGACAATATTCAATTATTCCATCCATCAATTCGGTTACGCCAATATTATTTTTTGCAATTCCTGTATAAACAGGCGTAATCTTATTATCAATCGTTAGTCTGCGAATACACTGTAAATAGTCATCATCAGTAATCGCTTCAGAATTCAAAAAAAGTTCCAACAAATGCTCTTCACAATCTAAAAGATGCTCAATTGTTTTCTCTTTAATTGCAGTATTGGTCGACGTATTAAAAACAGGAGTGATTGCTGCATTTGTTAATCCATCGTTTTCAGATGAAAATAGCACTACAGGTTTTGCTTTTAAATCATGTTCTAATTGTGCAATTGTGGTTTCTGCATCCGCGCCTTGGCGATCAATCTTATTGATAAAAATGATTGTTGGAATTTGCAATTCTTTTAAAGAATCCCAAATATTCAAGGTATGTGCTTGTACGCCTTCAACTGCGGAAACGACTAATATCACGGCATCCACAACACATAATGCACGTTCTACTTCACTTGAAAAATCAACGTGCCCAGGCGTATCTATTAAATTGATTTTGGTGCCTTTCCAATCAAACGAAGTAGTGGCAGCTTTTATAGAAATGCCACGTTCTTTTTCGATATCCAAACTGTCTGTACTTGCTGAACCTTTATCGACACTACCCAGCGTTCTAATCGCGCCAGAGTTGTACAAAAAGTGCTCTGTAAGTGTTGTTTTACCAGCATCTACGTGCGCTAAAATTCCGATGTTGATCGTTGGTTTCTTCATTGTTTTGGGCTAATCTTATAAAACGTTCTTCATAAAAGTATCAAGTAGCGTTACAAAATTAATAGATTCAAAGGCGATTGCTATTTCTTATATTCTTGCCTGAGCAAGATGATGAGAATAAAGCTGATTAACTCTATTCAACTTTAAAAAATTTAATAAAATCCTTTTTTGCTTATTTTTGCACAACAAAAACATTAAAAAGTACACGTAACATTCCATTTTATATCTGTAAATAATGACAATTCAAGAACTAATTGGTGCGTACAAGATCATTGGTAGTAATCAAGATGACAGCAATAACGAGTATAAAGGAACGCTCTCTTTAACGCTTGATACTGATGATAGAATCATTGCCAAATGGTTGATCAATAATGAGCAAGAACAAACGGGTTCTGGTTTTTTTAAAGATGGTATTTTAGTCATCAACTTTAAATATATTGGCGAAAATGCTACCGTATATAAAGGAGTTGTTGTGTATCGTTGTATTACAAAAGATATTTTAGATGGTTTTTGGTCTGAAGAGTTTGGCGACCCAAAACACATAGGAACAGAGCATTGTTTTAGAATAAAAGAAGAAATCATTAACTGATATGAATTGTCCTTGCAACCCAACGAAATTATATACAGAATGCTGTAAAAAAGCACATCAAAATATTCTTTCTGTAAACACAGCAGAGATTTTAATGCGATCAAGATACACTGCTTTTGTATTGGCAGATATTGATTATTTACAAAAAAGTCATCATTCTAAAAACAGACCCTCCAACCATGAGAAAAAAGAAATCTTACGCTGGACAAAATCTGTTGAATGGATTCGGTTAGAGATTCTAAACACAACTGAAAACACCGTTGAGTTTAAAGCATACTTTATGGAGAATGGAAAATTAGATGTTATTCACGAAAACTCTTTTTTTTGCAAAGAGAATGATCATTGGGTTTATAAAAACGCTCAGTAATGTGTTTCTTTAGTTTGTACTAAATCTCTTTAGCAAGATAAAAAAAGAGATGCTTTTACATAACTTTGCTCGAAGCATTTTTTTTACGCAGGAGGATAGGAGCGAAGTGGGAATGTGCATGGAATGGGATTATTTCCTACCTGATTAAAAATTAACTATCTTTTTAAAGTCGATTTTTTCTCTCTTTTTTCATTCATTTTAAACTATTTATACTCATTGTGAAAAGTAAATGAACAATTATTTTTGAATAGTACAAATTTTTAATAATGACTAATAATCATATAAAAAAACCTATCAATCTTTATAAGAATGATAGGTTTTTTTATAACTATTGGATTAATTTACCTCCTTTTAATTCGGAGTAAATATGGCTTAATGCATTAGGTATATTTGGATCTAATGAATACGTTACGGGTGTATTATGCCTATTATCTTTATGACAGGTAAAGCAATTATTGCCATTTTGTTGAAAAGTAGTTTCCATAGTACTGTTTGCTAGGAATGTATTACCAGCCATGTTATTTGTGTTCGGTCCTCTACCATCTGTCCAAATGGCACCAATAAATATATAATTTTTACGGACGTCACCAGCCATTAATTGATTACGCACACTATTGTTAAAAGCTATTATTTTACTGTTCTCTTTGGCAAGACTATTGTCATTCCCAAAAGCAAAAACCCTTTTTGTATTACTTGGGCTTATGATATTACTAACGTCTTGATTAGCTATTATGCTACTATTATCATAATTGATACGTGATATATTATATGTAAAGTCACTAGTATTACTATTTAATAACCAATTGTTTCCTGTGTCTGAGAGATTCGTTTGTGTTTTTCCATGCATATCAATATAATCATACTCTAAATTTGGTGCATTATGTTGATGTTCAAATGTGGCCCATATCATCTCAGGATGTCCTTTAACGCTGCCCACAATATGCATGCCCACTAAGGCTAGTGTTTTCAGTTTTTCACCTGTAGTTGTCCATTTTGTGTTTGATGTTCTGTCGAATGTAGGTACTTCTGCTTGAATCGTGATATAATCACTTTTATTAGCAGGTGGAATGTTAGCTAGATCTACCCAAGACGTTTTAAGCTCCATAGCAAGGGTATTACGGCTTAATGTAGTATGCCCTTTACTTTTGGCAAAATCTATAATAGAATCCAATTCTTTTTTATCTGTTGGGAATAGCGAGTTTGTGTATTTAATTGAGTCACTTTGACCAGCTTGTAAAAATTGTGCGTACACATCATTCACATAGGTAATATAATAAACTAAAGAACCATCTTTTGCCATTAAGACATTGTTATCATGTGCTGCTTGATTCTCTTCAGATTCCAACTTACGGAGACCAAGTGCTGTTTTTGATTTAGTTGCAGGATGAGAGATTAAATCTCTATGTCCTGCTGAATCTTTTGGAGACACCGTATAAAATTCAGGAGTTTCAAGAACAACTGTACTATTTTTAGGAGAAGTTATCCAAAGAAACATTTGCTGAGACCATTTATTGAAATCATTAATACTGTCTTCAGGAAAATCTAAACTGTTAGCAGGCTTTACTTCGCCATCTAAAGAAACTTTTCCATCCTCAAACCAACTATTAAATTTGCTTTTAGTAACTATCCAAGAATCATTTGGACCACCAGATTTTTGAACATTAATTGGAAGTTTAGTATAATTATCTTTTTTACATGAAGTCATTAGTAGTAAAAAAATCACTAGGCTTCCTAAAAATTTTAGAACATTTATTTTCATTCTTTAAGTCGGTTTTTAATTATTAATAATTATCTTGTTAAGATAAGTAAACTTTTGCACGTTTTACATTAAAAATTCACATAAAAAATAAAGACAAATTAGTTTTTATTACTTTTTCTATCTTAAAAAAAACATTGAAATACGGCTATACATAAATTTCCATCAAGTGTACTATAATGTTCTGCGTTATGTTACTTTGCTTTGGTGAAATCGAAGTTGAATTACTACTTTTTCTTATTTTTTTCTTTTCAAATGTTTCTTTAAAAATGTAATGGAATACTCTTTGCCCGAAGCGACGACAGGAGTTAAGTGGGAATGTGTATGGAAATGGGATTATTATTTATAAGTTTCTATTAATTACGGGATTCCGTATACATATATATGTAAAATAAAATTATTCATATATAATTAACTCTTATTCGTAGAGTCATTTTCTTGTTTTGTCTATCTTATTT
>Ga0308012_10001319_pt1 | contig 13353 bp, 14 predicted proteins | sample Neamet179_FD_203133 | JGI IMG/M metagenome (GOLD analysis project Ga0308012, IMG submission 203133) | Marine microbial communities from water near the shore, Antarctic Ocean - #179 | ecosystem: Environmental > Aquatic > Marine > Unclassified | place: Southern Ocean | collected 2014-07-25 | reverse complement strand
TGAGCGATCACTTGCTCAAGGTGTCAGCGCATACCAAACAGTGGAGAGTTTCTTTTTACAACGTCAAAAAGACCTTAGTGAATTTTCTGTTTCCTTCGACAAAAGCACTAATCTGCTTAATTTCTCGAAATCGAGTTTGTTAAATAAATCAAACCAAGAGAACCAGTTAAGTCAGACAAAAGCTAAGCAAAAAACTGACTACTTCCCTCAATCTGTTTGGCTACAGCAAGCATTATACGATGCTGAACTTGCGAGTTTATATCAAGAGTTAAACTCTATCGATGAGCAAACTTCGGCGTTGTATTTACTCGGCGATAAAATGGTGTGGTTAGCCGAGATCATTACTCTTAATCAACAGCGAAAGAAAAAAATTGTTGCTGCACAAGCAATACGTGATAAAGAGGGTGTTTTTTCCCAATTGAAAAGCAAGCGAGACCATTTAGCGGTAATACTTTCTGAACATCTCGCTAACGAAAAAAGCTCAGCATTTGCCAATGAAGAAGAAAAGCAATGGCTTGAAAGAATTGAACGAAGCAAAAATGCGCTGGAATTAATTGGTGATAAGAAAAATACAGTAGAATATAAAGAGCGATTAGCTAGAGTAAATGGGGTGTTGTCATGGCAACTAGCTCTGCAATACCCTGAACGTTCTTGGCATCGCAGTAAACAATTACAGCAATTAGATAGCGCAATAGCTGGCGTTATTTTACAGCAGAAAAACATAGAAAAAATATCTAATACTCAAGGCTCTATCGAACTCAGTATTAAAAAACATAGTGAAAGTAAGAAGCAGCTTAACTTATTATTATCGCAGCTGTCTCAGTTACGAGAAAAGGTCAGTATAGTAATAAGAGAAAAAGTTAATATTTATATTGATGAACAAAACGTTATTTTAGCGGATCATTTATTAAGTACTCGTCAAAGTATGGCAAATGTTTTAGAACGCATGGCTAGTGCAGACAAAAGGCTCTCCCTTAAATTAACTCCATCGAGTGATGCTCAAAAGTTAGGCCAGAACTCAAATCTTCAAAGCTCTAATCACCAAAGCTCTAATCTAGAAAACAAGGATAAACTAATTTATTCTAAAACAGTCCCTGCCATGGCGGGAACTCATTAATGTTATCGAATATATTATCAGTTAAGGTTTTAGTTAATCGACTAACTCGTCAACGCTTATTATCAATATCTTCATTGCTGAAGTTAACGTGTATTGCTTTCTTTTCTATCACCCTAATTGGTTGTCAAAGCACAACTGAAGACGGTAATTCAAAGAGAAAAACTTTAGCTGACTTGGCAAATGAGCAAGGTAATATTGAAATTGATAGTATCACCTTAAGCCGATCTCAAAGAGCCAGTAAATTAGCCGAGTTATATCAGACCATACTCACCTTAGAGCCTAATAAAGAGGTTAGGGCACAAATAGAATACCGTTTGGTACAAATGAATACTCAAGCTTATGAGTTAATGGATGAGCAAGAATTAACTGATATTGAAAGTTTACAAAAGTCTGATGAAGCACTTAATGCTTTGATAATCTCTTATCAAGACTTAATCACACGATTCCCTGAGCGGAGTGATAATGAATGGATGCAATATCAATTATCTAAAGCTCTTGATTTACAAGGAAAGTCTAAAGAGAGTTTACTTCAAATGGAGGTTTTACTCGATAGATATCCGCAGAGCCAATATAGCGCCGAATTACATTTTAGACGCGGAGATATTTATTATAATTTTCAAGAGTACCCTGCGGCACTGAAAGCTTATTCCTCAGCTAGTAAGACAGCAAGTACTGATATTAATAATGACACTTATTATATAAATAGTCGTTACATGTCAGCTTGGGTATTGTTTAAGCTTAACCGTTTAGCTGAGGCAGATAATGCGTTTATTGGGTTACTCGATTACCTTGTTGGGCAAGAAAATAAGCAACGTTTCCGAAATGATTTTAGCTTTGATAAACTCAATCCTCGTTACGCTAGTCTCGTCTCTGATGTACAACGCGTTTTAAGTATTTCTTTAAGCCAACAGGAGCAATCAGAATCATTAGTTTCTTTGACTAAGCAAAATAAAGCACTCATTAATTTAAACTTATATAGCCATATTCTTTTTAAAAACTTGGCTGACTTCCTCATTAAAAATGAGCTTAAGTATGATGCAGAGTTAACTTATAAAGCTTATATCGCAATGGCGCCTGATACTATTTGGGCTGCGAGATACTCATTAGCATTACTTAAACTACTCGAAGAACAAGGTAAATACAGTGCAAGTAGAACCTTAAAACAGAGTTATGTAAAACAATTTGGTATCCATAGTCCTTTTTGGAAAAAAGCACATGCGGCTAAAGGAGATGAAAGCTTAACTGAACGCGAGATTAATAATGAAATTTTACCTAACTTACTACGCTTTAGTTATCAGCATAGCCGAAGACTTTATGCTAACGCACAGCGCTTAACCGCTAAAGAGAAACGCCGTAAAGCTTTTATAAATACCAGTAACGCATTATCGACCTATTTAGAATTTGCGAAACTTCCTCAAGCGAACTATCAACAAAACAAGCCTAAATTGAGTGTAAGTTTGTTAGCTGATGAACTGCTCTTTGCAGATGCCAATTTTGAAGCTCAACAATATCAACTAGCATTAACTACCTACCAGCTTATAGCGTATAACAAAGAGCTGATAGTCTCGTTAACAAACAGTGAAAGTAATGAGCCGCCAACCGCTTTAACGTTTCATCAAGATGATTCACCTTCCACGAATTCATTGAAGCAAAAAAACGACAATATAGTAATGGATAAAGCGACTATTAAATTACGTCTTGAAGCCGCGTATGCCACAACACTTACTACTCGGGCAATGTTAAAAGCGGCAAAAGTTAAATCAACAGATTCTTTACATACAGTTGGTTTGAATGATAAACAAAAAGTATTGTTATTAACACGTAATAAGTTAGATCAACTCTTTGTGGCAAGTTATCCAAAAGACGCCCGCGTGCTTACGTTAGCGACACAAGCTGCGCAGTACGCGTATAACGCGAAAGATTATCAAGCGGTTAAGTATTACAGCGACTTTATTTTGCAAAGTCATTTAGTTATCCCAATGGCTGACCAAATAGCATCTTCAGAAACAGCACCGACAAATAAAGCACATACGCCAGTGAAGTCGAGCAAGTTAACTAAACTTGGCCTAAAGCAAGTACAAATTGCGAGCCAATTACAGGCAAATAGTCTTTATCAACAAAAAAATTATGTTAAAGCTGAAACGGCTTACCAATTAGCGTTAGTCTATGTAGTTAACCCTAAGGTAGCTAATACCAGCAAAACACAGGTAAAAAAATACAAAGAAATGCGTGAGTTATTAGCTTCATGTATATATTTTCAGGCACAAGGTTTAGTAAAAGAACAACCTTTATTAGCCGTGCAACATTATTTGCGAGTAGGTAAAGTCGTACCTGAATCATCATATAGGCTTAATGCTGAGTTTGATGCAGGTAATATTTTATTGGCACAGAATAAATGGCGACAAGGGATTCAGGTTTTATCCCGCTTTAAAAAACGATACCCAAGTCATGAGTATAGTAAATCTATTTCAGCAAAATTAGCTAACGCTTATGAAAACACAGGACAGTGGGAGCTAGCGGCAGCACAATTATTAGCTATGATAAATGGGCCTGGAGCAATTGGATTTTCGGATGATTTAAAGCGTGAAGCGCAATATACCGCAGCAGAGTATTATCAAAAAGCAGGTAATACCGATAAAGCATTAGCGACTTACCGAACTTATGCTCATAAATATCCTGAACCATTTGTAGTTGCTCAGGAAGTACGATTAAAGCTTAGTGATTTTTATCAACAGAAAAAAGATACCAATAAACAGTATTTTTGGTATCGAAAGATTGTTAAGTCTCACGATGTTAAGTTAAGGAATTCAGCCAGTAGCATTACGGGTAGAGCAGAGTACTTGGCGTCATATGCTGCTTTAGGTTTAGGAAAAGCGCATCAACAATCATTTACTTGGACAAAGCTTAAATTACCACTCAATAAGAGCTTGAAACGCAAACAATCTTCGATGAAATCAGCAGTGGAATATTATCAAAAAGTATTGTCGTATCAAATGGCTGAATTTGTACCGCAAGCTTCTTACAACTTAGCTACTATGTATGCTTTATTGGCGAGTGACATTATGTCTTCAGAGCGACCGCAAGATCTCGATGAGTTAGCGTTAGAAGAATATGAGTTTTTATTAGAAGATATTGCTATCCCTTTTGAAGACAAAGCGATTGAAATACATACCAATAATGCACAACGTGCATGGCAAGATGTGTTTGATACTTGGGTTGATAAAAGCTTCAGTGCACTGGCTGAGTTAGACCCCGCACAATACAATAAACAGGAGCGAGAAAGTCATGCTATTCAAGACATTTATTAGCGCTACTGTGAGAAAGTACATTTGGCATTCAACTCATTCAACAAATACGTTTGTTCTAGCTATAATATTATCTTTAGGGCTAGGTGCTTGCAGCTCAAATCCTATCGTAGATGCTACAGTTGAAGAAAAAGATAATGCAGTAACTACCACGCTTGCAAATGCTGGCGAGGAAAATATTACTGATGAAAATGAAAATGCAAACGAAAATACAGAAGCAAGTAATCTAAAAGAACATAAAACTAAAGCTCCGCGAGTTCCTGCAATAAATTTATATTCACAGCAACAAGTTAATACACCCGTTAAAGTTCCTGACAATGTGCTTAAAGATTACCAGCAAGCAATAAGCTTGATGAATGATAAAAAATGGCAACAAGCTCAAGTACTTTTAGATCAAGTCATCTTTAATCAGCCGAAACTGTCTGGGAGTTATGTCAATAAAGCGATTATTGCCGAACAGCAAGGTAAATTAAATCAAGCGCACGCATCGCTCAATAAAGCTATTGCTGTTAATAAACTAAATTTATATGCCCATCATCTACAAGGTAAAATTTACCGATTACAGGGCGAGTTTGATAAAGCCGAACAGAGTTATTTAACAGCGTTAGAAATCTGGCCAGACTTTGCCGAAGCTCATGCCAGTATGGGCATTCTATTAGAGCTTTATCGAGGACGCTTACTTGACGCACACGGTTATTATTCCTCATACCTTGAAATAAAAAGTGATGATGAAGAAGTTAAGCGGTGGAAGGCAGGATTAGAAATTAAGATAAAACGAGCAGGATTAGAAATTCCTATCATTACTGAAACTGAAACTGAAACTGAAACTGAACTAGAAGAGATCTCACCGCAATCAGAAGATTCACTCTCTGAAAAAGACCAAAATACAGATGAACAAACTAAATTAATAAATAGTACACAGGGGTAGAATGATGTATAAATCTTTACAAAATATAACGTTAGCTTTTTCTGTTTTACTTCTTACCCCTTGCTATGTTAGTTCTGCAGAAGTTACGCCGCTGATTATTCAAAGCCAAGTGAAAGGATCTCAAGAACAACCGAATGTTATTTACATTATGCCATGGCAGGGGGTTGACCAAATTATTGAAGTGAAAGGTAAAGAGCGAACGATAAAGCTACCGACTTTTACACCAATTCACCCTAAGGCATTTAAAGAACAAGTACGATTTTTTGCTAACAAACAATTAGCAATAGAAACGAACGCAGTAAAGGCCATAAAAACAGAATAATATTCAAAATATAACGTCAATAGTATTACTAACATTTTACAAAATAACGCAATAAACAACTATATCAACATTGAAATATAAAGGGAAAAAACATGGGTATCATCGACAGCATCATTACTTTTTTACAAACGGGTGGAACATTTATTTACCCTATCGCTTTAGTACTAGTAATAGGTTTAGCCATTAGTTTAGAGCGTTGGATTTATTTAAGTTCAGCACTAAGAACCAACCGTAAAGCATTTGCTCTGCTGAAAGATTCATTAAAGAAAGGTGATATCGATACAATTAGTAAATATGCCAGATCAAACTCGGCACCTGTACTTGATGTATTACAATCAGGTATCGCGCGTTTATCGTCGGTAAAACGTAGAGAAGATGTGGAATACGCCATGGAAGAAACCATGATGGAGTATATGTTACGTCTTGAGAAGCGTACGCCATTTTTAGCCGTTTTAGCTAACATCGCAACTCTACTCGGTTTACTTGGTACTATTATGGGGCTAATCGCGGCGTTCTCTGCAGTTGCTAATGCGGATCCGGCTGAAAAAGCTAACTTATTGTCTTCCAGTATTTCAGTGGCAATGAATACTACTGCTTTTGGTTTAATCACGGCTATTCCACTGATATTGCTTCATACAAGTTTAATGGGAAAAACAGCAGCTATCGCTGACTCATTAGAAATGGCAGGCATCAAATTATTAAACTCGCTTTCTTTTGGTCAGTCGTCTGACGAACACAGAGGCTAAGAAAATGAGACGTCGTCGTCGCATAAAATCCGAAGAGGCAGAACTCGACATCACTTCATTTATGAATTTGATGATCGTGCTAGTGCCTGTATTGCTCTTGAGCTTGGTATTTTCTCAGGTGCGTATCTTAAACTTACAACTACCTGTAGGCGCGCAAGCAGCAAATAATTCTGATGATGAACCCAAGGTATTGGAATTGGTGATAAGCCAAACAGGTTTTGAGTTAAATTATCCTGCGGGCATCTTATTGAAGAAATTTGATAAAACCGATAAAGGTTACCAGTTTTCAAATCTATCAACGTATTTGCAAGATTTAAAGTTAACGTTTCAGCAAAATAAACAAGAAAAAAGTGACATCGTTTTGTTGCTTACGCCGGATATTGATTATCAAACAATAATTTCCACTATGGACACTGTACGCTCATTTAAAGCTGTTGTTGCGGCTAACTTAGTAGATGCGGAGCTTTTCCCACAAATCTCTTTAGGTGATGCTCCAGAAGGCATAACCACCCAAAGTGGGATTGTATCTGGAGGTACTCAATGAAACAGTCTTTTAAAGCAAAACGCTTAGCAAAACACCATAAGCGCTTTAGTGCCGGCTCTAAATTGAACCTTGTTTCGCTAATGGATATCTTCACTATTTTGGTGTTTTTTCTTATTGTTAACCAATCAGAAGTCCGAGTACTACAAAACACTAAAGATATGGACCTTCCTGTTTCTATTGCAGAAGAGCTTCCTGCGGAAAATATATTAATTACAGTGTTACCACAGAGCATAATGATCCAAGACAGGGTGATTTGGAAGCAAAAAAATAAGCTAACAGAAGTGAATGCTTCCATTGATTCAGGCCTTATAAAAGGTATTAAAACCGAATTAGCTTATCAATCGACTAAACGCCCTGTATTGACTGAAAGTGAATTAGAAAACGGTCGTGCTGTTACTATCATTGGTGATGCCACTGTGCCTTACCAAGTGCTAAAACAGATCATGGCAGCGTGTGCTGACAGCGATTACCGTAATATATCATTAGCTGTCGAGCAGGTAGCTAAAAGTAAAATTAAAGGGGGCTAAAGATGACATCAACAACTGTCGCATCTAACTCCTTACCTAGGAATGTACCTAGTCATGAAGATGATTACATCAATGTATTTCAACATACGGAGCAAGATAAAAAATTCACGAGAATTTTACAGGCACTCATCGGAATTTATATACTGGTAGCGGTAATCGTGCCCTTTATTGAACAAGTTGAAGTCCCGCGCGAAGTAAAAGAAAAAGTACCGGTACAATTAGCAAAAATTATACTGAAAGAAAAAAAATTACCTGAGCCTGAAAAGCCCATAGAAAAACCCGTTGAAGAAATTAAACCTGAGGAAGTTAAAGACAAACCAGAGCCTCCGAAGACAAAACGACAAGCGGCCAAACATAAAGCGCAAACATCAGGTCTAGCGGCTATGAAAGATGAGCTTTTTGCCATGCGTGATGCTTTTGAGGTAAAACCCGCGAGCACAACAAAGTTAAATAAATCGAGCTCAGCTGAGGTGAAAGTTCAACGTAAGTTACTGGCAAGTACCGCGAGTACACAGAGTTCAACATTATCTGCTGCGAATACAACCCAAACAGTAGCAAGTGATGAGCTAAGTACACGTAATACTCAACAAGTGCGTTTGTCAGAAGAGGAAGTGTTAGCAAGTACTGACACCGCCGAAGCAGAATCCTTGGCAGCACAAAAATCAGGACAACGTTCTGAAGTGGTATTAAGGCGAACACTGGAAGCTAACAAGTCTCGACTCTATTCGCGTTATAATCGAGCTTTACGTAAAGACCCCTTCTTAAAAGGTAAGGTTCTATTTGAAATAGAAATTCTTCCTTCTGGCAAGGTCAATAAAGTTACTATTAAATCAAGTGAGTTAAACAATGCTAAGTTAGAACGCCAACTAACTATTATTTTACGTGCTATTAAGTTTAGTACTGAAAAAGTTGGTACCGTTGTAACTATCTGGTCAATTGACTTTTTACCTAGTTAATAAACTGAACTTTGATTAACTCGTGATAGCTGTGCGTTATTTACTGTAAGTAGAGTCAGCTTGTTAATGGAAATGGACTCTATTAACAAGTAAAAAAAGTTGAATATAAGTTCAAAAAAGCCCTCATTAATTTAATTAGCGAGGGCTTTTTATTTTGATTGGAATAATAGTAATCATTAATGCTTGTGTAGCCGCAGGTTTAATATTCGGCCTCTTTTTGTCGTTCATCATATGCAATGCGTGAAGCCAAAATATTCTCTACGTTATTTTTTGACCAATCTTGAATATCTAATAATATTTGTATTAATGATTTTCCTGATTCGGTCAATGAGTATTCTACTTTAGGTGGAATAGTTGGATATATTTTTCGATTAACGAGTCCATCTCGCTCCATAGCGCGCAAAGTTTGAGTTAGCATTTTCTGAGAAATACCTTCAATATCCCTACGTAATTCTCCAAACCTTTTTGTGCCATGCATCAGTGAGCCAACGATCAAAACAGTCCATTTATCTGCTATTCGATCAAGGACCATTCTAATAGGGCAATCTTTATTGTAAACCGTACAATCACTCATATATTTCTCATAAATCAGATGCTTCCAATAGTTACTTACAGGTACCTACAGTACCATTTAGTGCCTTCTATCTACATGATACCGAAATGTATATCATGTTTCCTCATATATTTTAACGGTCAAAAAAGATCGAAGGAGACAAAATTGTTACAGTTACTTGCTCGTAAATCGGTGTTAATTAGTTCACTTGTTTTTATGTTAATTATGTTTAGCATTGTTATGTTTTTCATTAACCCTCAGATTGATGGCGTGGATGGTCTTGGAGTGATTAAATTGCAACTCGCTTTTGATAAAGACGTAGGTATCGACATCATTGGAAGTTGGGGGGAGTCTGGAATAGAAAATTTTAAACAATGGATATTTACTGATTATATTTATGCAGCCTCTTACTCATTATTTTTTGCATCTTTACTTTCATACCTTATTCTACAAAAAGGAAAAGATAAATCACTTAAATATACCTGGGTTGTTGTTTTATCATTTGTTGCTGGTGCTTTGGATTGGCTTGAAAATACCACTGAGATATTCTTTGTTAATAATCCACTTGGCTATTCAGATTCATTATTTTTTTACATTCCATCATTGCTAGTTTGAAGTGGGCCGCTGTTCCAATTGCCGTTGTATATGTAGTTGTATTGCTAACTAAGAAAAATGAAACCTACGCATACGCTTAAATCATCTTTTATAAGAAAGGTTAATAACCGATAAAAAGTTCATTTAGCTCGCTAGTTAATTGTTCTTTTATCTATTTTTATTCATCCAATAAGAACAATAAGAACAATAAGAACAGGGACATCCAAAACTTTAATAGCAGCCAATACAACACACAAATGACTTTGCCAATGTAGCCAAAGGTAGATATTAGCTTTTTCTATTAACTTATGAAGCTAATCTAGCTTGAGAAATGCTTAACCTATGAATTTTACCCACGAAAATACCAGCGAGTGCTTCACTTTCATCAATATACACAACCAAGTGATAGTGATTCGACATTACCGCATAGGCTGCAACGTCGATGGCAAAAAAAAAGCTATGAGCACCTTAAACAATATTGAAGTATATGGCTGTCCCAAATTTCCCCGAAAGTGGCTTTGGTGACGTTAGCTGTTTCTTGTTCTTTAGGTCGATAATTAGCCACTAGCTGACAATTTTGGATCGATTTGAATTACTGATTTTTTGATGGTATAGCTATCCTAACTGCACCCACTATTATGTCAGTTTTCTTTGAAGATAGCTGACATTAGCATATATACTCTAAGACGCTAACGCCTCTAAAGCGCCATAGAGTGGAACTTTTATACTATTATTGAACCTTCTTATTTGTTTTTTGCGAATAGCTTGTTAAACAACTCTTCAGACTGCTTAAGGCCTTCATCTGTCAAAATTACAGATTTGGTTTTACCTACAGGATCACAAATCAAACCTTTTTCGTGTAACCTATTAGTTACTTCCCAGTCGATCTGTTTCCATGCTCTATAGTGAGCATGCAATGTGAGGTACATCAAAGCTAATGCGGCTTCATCTATTTTATCTTCATCAATATCCATGATTAAATCCTAATGGTTAGTACCCGTTGGCATGTAACACCTCATCTTTAGTTAGATTTTGGTGTCCGTTAAAGCGGGGGAAGAACATTGTCCTTTTGAGTGACTTATACGCGGATTAACTCGAACTTAACAGCCTAATATTTATAAAGTTTAAATAGTAAAGTAAGATTCCAGTTATCCCAAGAAAACAGGATATTGAATAGTCAAAACCAATGTTTAACCATAACTTAAAAAGAAGACCGAAAGAACACACGGCAATTAATAATAATGAAAATATGCTCAGAATTTCAAATCTTCTATCTGGTTTTAATAGCACTTTGCATCCAGGACAAATAAACGATGTTGAAAACATATTTATTACACGATCGTCAAACGGAATACTATGCAACTTAAATTCCTTAGAACAATCAGGACACTTCACTAGTTTCCCCTGCGTATAACGCCTAAATAACAGCCCACTGTTTTTAGTCCTTGTTTATTTTCTTGTTAGGTATTTTGTATGTACCAAATAGCCGCAGATAAGCCCTGTTGTGAAAAATATAGGCCATTGAATATAAATTAATAAGCCCAACAACTCACTCTCGCCATCGGGTCCAGGTTGTATTTCTTTATAAGAAATATATAGATCGTTAATATATGGAGTGATTAGAAAACTTAAAACAAATACAAAGACTAAACCCAAAAAAAATGCAGTTAAGTATTTCATTGTATTGTTTCCCAGAACCATATCTCTTTTGAATCTTCAAAGTCTGAAAATTCATCCGTAATAGAGTGTAACCCAAAAGAGCCAATTCTAAGATTGATTCGTGCCCAAGAAGTTGAATCTGTCATACTACTCCCGTTCCATAAATCAATATGATCTCCAGTTCTATTTCTAAAAGATTCTTTTTTGCCATTTGTTGTTCTTCGCCAATAATCTTTTAGAAAGATAATCCCTTTTTTACCTTTAATTTTACTCGAAAAGTCACTTGGATCTATTTTTATGACAGACCTTAAACCGGGAAGTTTAATTTTCTCTAATCCTTTCGCTAATTCTTCAGCTCTTATTACATGTCCTTCTGACTTTTCATGTCCATGCCAACAGTGAATAGCTCCAGGTATAGATGTGGTTTTTATTCCGCACTTTGCTAATGAAACACCTACACGTATAGCACATTGATTAGAAAAATTCTTCTTGCCATTAGTTGAACATGGATTTTTTGAGTCTGTATTTGTAGGATGATTATCCCATAGTTTTTTAAATGTAATCATTGAGTTCTCCTTACCTCGAATAAATACCTAACGCCGCATTAAGCGGCTAAGAACAATTTGCTATACAGCGCGAAGCGCGAGCAAACTGTACGTCCTGCTTGAATGGCTGTTAAGTGGCGATTAGTCACTACTGCTTCCGCCACCGTCACTTCCGCTGTAACCACTATCACCTGAATCACTATAACCACCACCTCCTGAACCGCTGGACGAACTAGCGCCGGAGTCTGATGAGTATACTAAAAACGTTGAAAACGAAAACTCAGATGCACTATTAAATATTGTATCTGAAACGTCACTACGCATGCTTTCATAGTCACATGTTTCACCTGTACTTTCGTGAATATCATTAAACTCTTCAGGGGAACAAAACATAGCGTACGCATAACAATTGTCAGTTATAGCAACACCTCCGCCACCAACTAAACGTTTTCGTTTTAAGGACGCGTCAACTTGCTCTTTTAAATAGTGTTTTTGATATGCATAGTTTTCTTTTAAATCCTGCGGTAAATTTTTAGCATACTTTTTTATTTTTCGTTTATTGAAAAAACTTTGAAACATACACAGTCTTCCTTGAGCCATTTAACGCCCAAATAATGGGCAAATAAATAGTTGGCTAAAATGCGCGAGGTACGAGCCGCAGCCAACTGTTTTTTGTCCTGATTGATTTGCTTGTTAGCAGCAAGGTTTATTAAAAGCACTTAAACCACCAACAACACAAAAATTCAATGAGTGGATGTGAGAAGCAATAAATACTGCTGCACTACTTAACCACTAACCGTGATTGATAAACAATAACAAAAAATGCATACCAACCTATAGAATACTGAATTTAATTACAACAAAGGAAGGAAAGCAGAAAGCACAATCCTTTTAAGTGACTTGTTATATGCGACCTGCCTTGAGCGCTTGTCTTATACAATACTTGGCAACTAATTTATGGAACGGTTTAATAAAAGCCATATACACTTTGCCTGTTTTAGTTTTTAAATTAACTAAAGTAGAAATAGAAAACTCTTGCTCTGATAACTTTAAAACTGATAACCACATATCCATATTAGGTTCATAAGCACCACAAATAACTTCTGACGGCTCTACTGACTCTATAATAAGAAAGCCTGCTTTTTTACCAGCTTCAATATCTTCTAAAGGAAGACTCATTTCAGTATTGCTAGCTGTAAACCCAAAGTGTTTAACAATTGAGTTACGCAGAGATAAAGCTATTTGAACTGGCTTCGGCAAAAAACCAAATATACTGTGATACACATTTTTAGCTTCAAGATTCGTTTTATTGACCTGAACACTAAAAGAATCACGGTAATATGAGTTTAACTCCTTACCATTAATTTTTGTTTCTGAGGGAAACTCCATTTCGGAAACCATGCTAAAACTCCTTGAAGCATATAACGCCTCACTAATAGCCAACTGTTATTTGTCCTGCTTGAGTGACTTGTTATGTTTACCTTGCACCTTAAAGTAATAATGAAAAGTGGAGTAAAAGTAACCATATTAATACTTGGTCAAAAAAATGATATACAT
>Ga0308012_10001315_pt1 | contig 13365 bp, 2 predicted proteins | sample Neamet179_FD_203133 | JGI IMG/M metagenome (GOLD analysis project Ga0308012, IMG submission 203133) | Marine microbial communities from water near the shore, Antarctic Ocean - #179 | ecosystem: Environmental > Aquatic > Marine > Unclassified | place: Southern Ocean | collected 2014-07-25 | reverse complement strand
AATTGAGTTATAATATGTATATAAACGTATTCCCAGAATGGAGCATAGTCAAACATCCTATATGTCTCTGTCGGGGCTGAATGCTATCAGTTCCTTGGTAGAGGGTCAAGGACGAAGGATAAAAACATCGGTCCTTCTTCATTTCTGCATGGATTGAGGTAGATCAAGATCCTATCCGCGAGGATATTAACTCAAGATTGAGAATTCCCAAACTCCCGGTCAATATTGTTACAGTCCACAACGATTCGTTGTGGACTGTAACATTGACCCTGTGTATATCGTTAAATATGATTTCTCAAAATCCCTTTCGCTTTTCAAAAATCCCTATCGCTTTGTTAATTGAACGGCAGTTCTGTGACGTTCTGATAGTTAAGGTAAATACATTAAAGAAGGCGCAGACTAGCAGCCGCAGATGACAAGAACATAACGTAAGGTTAGTGGGGCTATAAATGTACCAGGATTTATAGCCACCGGGTTAGTTAGGGAAGGGATAGAAGACCATAAGTCTAGATTGACAATAATGATACGGGTCGCTAATAAAGAACGTGAGATTATAAGTATAATATAAGTCGTGTGTTGATTAAAAAGCTGTTATATATAGATTACTGTGAGATGAATCTTACATCGTTTCTACAAAGAGAGAAAACGAGGGGCTCTAAAGCAAAGGGTCAAGAGGGCCGCACTCCGACCAGAATTGCCGGGAATACCATTTCTCTTAACACTCCCCCACGTCGACCAAACAAAGAAGACGCGCGCTCCCCTAACTTAATACTTAAGGAAAAAACCAAAGTTGGAAAAAACCTTTGTTTTATATGTGTGTGACTCCATTTTGGAGACGTGATCTATTAAGAGAATAATTAATTCTTCGGCTTTTCCGAATCATAAAATTAAAAGACTTGATCACCTCAATTAAATGAGTGAATCCTCAAAGGTCGCTTCCTGAATTCATCACCTTTTTAGATAAAGAAAAGAAAACTTCATTTGAAGTCCCCTTCGAATAAACATCAGCAGACATTTTTTCGGAAGGTAGGTGTTCGATTTCTACTAAACCCCGATTTATTAGATCGGTGATAAAGAAATATCGAATCTCGAAGTGACGGCTAGCGTCCGAAGCTGGCTTGCCCTTTTTAATTAGGGTTATTACTGCTTCATTGTCTTCCCAGATTTTAACGACAGGCATATCGGTATATCCTTGTTCCAACATCCATTGTTGTGCCCATATCATGTAACCAGCGCTATCAGAAAGACAGATAATCTCTGCTTCGCAGGAGCTTTTGGCTACTGTTTTCTGACGAATGGATTTACAGAGGAACGGAGATCCTGCTAGAGTAAGATGGGTACCAGAGTGAGAACGACGATCAGTGTGTGATCCGTAACTGGCATCCAAATAGCATTCTAGATGTATGGACTTGGGTTCTAGGACGAGTTCAACTTCTCTCGTATCTATCAAGAATGAGATTAGTCGTTTCATCTTAGCCCAATCTTGTACAGTTGGACATTGTACTCTTCCGCTGAGGAAAGCGAGAGGAGCTAGACAATCAATTCTAGCCCTCTTAATCATAAATTGCAACACGCCAACCATTGAGTGAAAGAATTCTCTCTTAGTTTCGTTGACTAGTAGCGAATCGCATTTGACAGTAAACAAATTAGAGTCCATGGGAGTTTCATAGGATTTGAAATCTTTGGTTAATTCGTTTGGATTGCATTCATTCCATTGAGATGCTATTTTATCGATATAGCCTTTCATTGAAATTTTGATGTTCCCATCGCGATTATATTCGAGTCCCATTCCGAGATACTCGGTTTTATTCCCAATTTTTCCCTTGGTAGTTACATCTTTGTAACCTCCAATGGAAGGATCGGTGAACTCTTTAACGAATTGATCGATAAGATCATCATCTATGCATGTGATCAGAAGATCATCTACATAAACATTGACTGTTATCTGTGTACCGTCAATAGACGTTTTATTGAATACACAATCGTCTTTTGCGTTTTGGCTGAATCCTAACTTTTTAAGGAGCTTGGTAATGCTTCGAAATAAGTTGGAACTAGCTTGGACTATCCCATAAAGAGATTTTCGAAGCCAGGAATAGAATACTCCTTCGTCGTCGACGAATTTCTTCATTTCCGGGTAGAGATACAGAAGGATCTCGGTTGATTCTTTGGATAATTTGACAAGAATAGATGATCCATCTTGAAGATTTTCACAAAGATAAGCTCCTTTTATATCTAGTACTCGAATGTGTCTTTTTTCAAAGGCAGCTATTCCAAGGGTGAGCATGGTAGAAGGGAGGGCTACAGTTGGGCTCCATAAGGACGCCGGATCGTAACTTCCTTTGTCTTCGTCATCTCCTCCACAAACAATTCTAGCTTTCACTTTATCGATAATTCCGGAACTTAGATATTTCACTTTGACGAACAATCGAGTTCTTAAAGCTTCCCATCTTTCGGATTTACTTAGGTGAGAAGCGTAGACTGGTTCAAGGACTTCCATATCCATGATTTGGATTATCTCATCCTCGATGGCTTTTCTTCCATCGTCGCCGCAAGCAATTAAAGCTTGTTTTCCAGTCATATTGACTGACTTTGGTTTGGCTTTGGACTCTTCGGTTGTTTCTACTACTTTTTTCATAGACATTGCGAAGGCGAACTTATATCCTGAGTGTTTTCCTCGCGAGGGTCTAGCTTGACGCTCTTGTTGAATCTTCTCATTCTTAGATAGTTCGTTCGCTCTCTCTTCTAACTCCAGTTCAATTAGTGCCAGTTGTTTTATCTTTTTGGACAAATTATTGACCTCTCGATTAAACTTCGCTCGCATTTGCTTGGTGTTGAGGATAAGTCCAGCATTCATCCTTACTGCGTGATCAGGGTTTTCTTCAGAATTCCCGTGTGCAGTTTCGCAGAGTCTTTCATCATCGTAAATGCCTACCATAGATGGGCAGAGATTTTTGATGTTGATAGGACGAATGCCACTCATTCTAACTGCGTTGACGTTTGAGGTTAACGAGAAGTTAGATCTGTCGACTTTCCCTTCAATTGCATTATCGTCGGATGAACCGAAGTCGAGAATTTCATCTAGGGATGACATCGAGTTGGCTCCCCCAATTAAAGGGGGGGCGACGGATTGATTAGTAATTTCTAAGGCATGTATGGAGTTGTCGGTTGAACGATCAACACCAGGTATTGCAGATACTGGAATCCGAGTTTCGTTTTCAATGGCTTCCACTGGTGGTGTGGTTGTAGCGTCATTTACTTCCGGGGTAGGCGCTAAGGCTTTACCTTTGAAGAGAAAGCCATCATCGATAACTGTGTTCTCTTCGGTTATTGTTAATTTCTTCTTATTAGCTTTTTTGAATTTGATTTTAGCTACAATTTCTTGTCTAGCCTTTTTCTCATCATCATAGAGCTTGTTTAAGATCGTAACAGTGGACGAGGAAATTGGTTGAGATTTCCCGCTAAGTCGGTGGATTACTTGAAAATTACTAACTTTCATGAACCACCAACCAATGGCGTCTAAGTCTGGGACTAAAGCAATACAATCTTCAGTGCGATCGACTAGACTGTGGTGATCAACTCCTTTAGGACAAGTTGTCTGAACAAATTGACCGAAGGAATGTTTAAAGTCAAGTTCAGCGATTGGCTTTCGTCCAAGAATGATCTCATTAGGACTCGTACTATCAGTACGTGAAGAAGTCCTTTCCCAGTTGTTTATAATCATGCAGTTCTTAGCTAACCATGGTATAAGACTTCTGGAAACTTTGAATTCTAGTTCAGAAATCACACTACGCATCCGATCACGAATGGTTTGTATTTTCCGTTCTGAGACAGAGGCTTTCATATCGACAGGTCGCTTTACGAACTTAGTTCCAATGTAAAGCGATGCGTCAGTGGCATTCTTAGTTGCAGCTTCGCCATCAAATTCTAGTTCTTCCACTTTAACTTTGTTTGCTGCAAGTCGCAGAACATGAAGTTTAAGTGCTTCGTAGACAGGGGCTTGCTTCTTGCTCTCGATGAGATCTACTTGTCCTAGACCGAGTGGACTTGAAGCAGTGATAGCAAACGTCAAGCCATCGATAAAAAACAAATCTCCGGATAGCCGTTGAGTCTGTTTGATATGACTGGCATATTGATCTCGGTCTGTTGAGGGAGGATTCACCTTCCTGACACGAGCTCTTCCAGTCTGGAATGGACCGTCTCCCCAAAGCTGCAACGCGTTGTTGAAGTCTTTTACGGTATTTCCCGAACTTTTGGATTTGAGATCTTCTCTCAGAAAGCTGCGGAACGAGTCGGGGCGCATAAAAGCGCAAGATTGCCATAAATCTCTAGCAATTCTAGCTTTAGCTTCGTCTCTTTTGCTAATCGTACTTTTGACATGCTTTACATTCACATGTGTTTGTTTGATTCGCTTTGCTTCGAGTTTCGGGATCTTAGCAAACAAAAGGTTTCTAGACATTGGCGGAACATCTTTGTGAGTTGTAAAACTTATCTGTTCGCCAGTAAAGCGGTTAGCATATACCTTTCCGGTTATTGTACGGCCGAGAAGACCGTTGACAACGTTTTCTTCGGATATAATGTCAACGAAAGAGAAGTCTCTACTAATAGTATTTTGACCAATGATAGAGTACGGGAGTGAGTTCTCTCCAGCACTGAAAGCCCATACGTTGAAGCACGGTAGCCACAGCTCTTCATTGTAATTCTTTGTATCACCATTAGCAGAAATAATAGACATATTCGAAGCTTTTGAAGATGAGGCTATCTGTGGGGAACAAGTCATATTGACCTCTGCCCCACTGTCTAACAACAGCCATTCATAATCTGGATTGAATTCGAATTCGCTTCTCTCTCTTTTCAATGTATTAACATGTGAAAGTGTAGGGGGTAAGGGATCGTTTGTACAAGATAGTTGATACATATTAAATTTAAATTTAAAAGGTAAAGGATTTGGCAAAATTAAATTTGTTTGTTTATTAGGCTTAGCTAATTCAATATCCTTTCTGTCAGATGTCTCGCATCTGTCCTGTTTCAACCTCTCGTACTCGTATCATCTCCCCCCTCCTGAATGATCTCCATCGGAGTCATCCTCATCATCTTTTTCACCCAATCCAGATATATTATTTGGATCAGACTCAACTCCTGGTGGAGCAGATGGACTATCGAAGTAAGAACTATTAGCAACCTTAACAAGGTTGTTTCTTGCAGCGGTAGGTTTAACCTTCCCATCTCTCTTACTCTTCCCCGACTCCCTTTTCTTCTTCGATTTCTTCTCACCCATATCATCATTATCAGTTCTCTCCCGTTTGACACCATTACTGAATTCACTTCTGTAAGCTTTACAATCAGCGGTCATATGAACGTTTTGTCCCGAAGTATCTTTGCATACCTCATTAGTGCAGGTCAACTTAGATTCAGATAGCTTAATCCAATCGTTCTTATCAGAGCCAAATGGGTTACGTCCGGTGGTCTTCTTATTAGCGAAAATCTGCCTGATGATAGGTTTCACCAATCTAGCAGATTTAGTAGTCGCATAACCAACCAACTTTCCATCGGTAGTAGGGGAGGAGTGACTCTTAATCTTCTGCTGGTAAGGGCCGGTCTTAATGTTCTTTCCGTGATCGCGCGCCTTGGCTGCGTTCACAATCGCGGTAGCATTGGCAACAGTTACTCTCTCCAGCATAGATCCTCCGGACTCGTGGATGCTCCTCTCGAAATCAGTCATAGCGATAGCTAAGGCTCTAGAATCAACAGGAAAATCGGAATGATCCTTATCGATTGCTAAGCGAGTTGCTTGAATGAATTCTCCATGGGTAGCCTTATCAAGTCTACTGAACCATATGTAAGTAGCAGCAGTATTGAACGCTGGGGATGAAGGATCGCCCAGTTCGGCCACAACTTGTATGATGGAGCAAAGTAAATGATCGATAATAGATACTTCTTCCTTAATGGTAAGGATATTCGATGAATCCGTAAGTACACCAGTAATCTTATCAAGTACAGATCTTACTCTGACAGGAAGAGCTGAGCTGGTATCCATATTCGCGAAAGCAAGAAGATCTCTCCAGAGCTGCATAGGCTTACACTTCCCTGAACCCTTAATAGGGTGGTCGGAATACCTCTGATGAAACATCCTCTTAGTCTCGGAATCGAGTGATCCGATCAAGAAGTCATAGACACTGATAATCTCAGACTTGTTTTGATGACGGACTTTCAATTCGTAATCGAAACGAGTTTGTTCAACAGTACGGGCATCGACCAACTTATTGTGGGCTTTGACTTGTGCGGAGGCACTAGCATCGTAGTCGGCAGGGAATGAGATGAATGCTGGGCGCTGACCGGCGGGATTACCAGGAAGGAGACCAAGTTCGTATTCCTGATTCGGATAATGAGAAATGTTGCAGATCATACTTGAAAGTGGTCCAATCTGTCTGTCAAGTACAGTCTCGATGTGTACTTTCCACGATCCATAATTGATCGGACAGTTGCTGGCGGGGTCCCAGATCAGGTAGATACAGTCGTCCGGACGTTCGATCGCGTCGAAGAGCATTGGGTTACTGGATGATAGGGTCATTGTAGGTTTGAAGGTTTGAAGATGCGGATTGTCGGGTTATTTGGTTATATGTAAATATAAACTTGGTTGAGTAAGAAAGGGTGTCGTGGAAAAGGTTTAAAAGAAGTTTGATAACAAACTATGTTAGATTAGGATTAAAAGCTACCTGTGATTAAAACTGATATAGCTATGGGGTTCTCGAGAAACCCGCGTTCTTCATCTTTGGACAACTTAAATCGTCGTAATTGCTTTGATATGTTTGGGCGCTACCCATATAGCTTCGAGTATGAACAAGGAGTAAACAACAAAGGAACCTTTCTCTGAGGAAAGTGTAATGGAACTGCTTCGCAGTTTATGTTTATAAGGGAAATATAATGAGACTGTATCACAGTTTATATAAGTTATGATGTTCACGGGAATTACCGTTTACAACTTCCAATAAACATCAAAGGAGGATTTCCAAATCTCTCACAAACAAAGAAAGAATCATTCTTCCTTTCTCTTTAATATATTAGACAATAATCTATATATGTTAATTGAACGGCAGTTCTGTGACGTTCTGGTAGTTAAGGTAAATACATTAAAGAAGGCGCGGAGTAGCAGCCGCAGATGACAAGGACATAACGTAAGGTTAGTGGGGCTATGAATCTACCAGGATTTATAGCCACCGAGTTAGTTAGGGAAGGGATAGAAGACCATAAGTCTAGATTGACAATAATGATACGGGTCGCTAATAAAGAACGTAAGATTATAAGTATAACATAAGTCGTGTGTTGATTAAAAAGCTGTTATATATAGATTATTGTAAGATGAATCTTACATCGTTTCTGCAAAGAGAGAAAACGAGGGGCTCTAAAGGAAAGGGTCAAGAGGGCCGCACTCCGACCAGAATTGCCGGGAATACCATTTCTCTTAACACTCCCCCACGTCGACCAAACAAAGAAGACGCGCGCTCCCCTAACTTAATACTTAAGGAAAAAACCAAAGTTGGAAAAAACCTTTGTTTTATATGTGTGTGACTCCATTTTGGAGACGTGATCTATTAAGAGAATAATTAATTCTTCGGCTTTTCCGAATCATAAAATTAAAAGACTTGATCACCTCAATTAAATGAGTGAATCCTCAAAGGTCGCTTCCTGAATTCATCACCTTTTTAGATAAAGAAAAGAAAACTTCATTTGAAGTCCCCTTCGAATAAACATCAGCAGACATTTTTTCGGAAGGTAGGTGTTCGATTTCTACTAAACCCCGATTTATTAGATCGGTGATAAAGAAATATCGAATCTCGAAGTGACGGCTAGCGTCCGAAGCTGGCTTGCCCTTTTTAATTAGGGTTATTACTGCTTCATTGTCTTCCCAGATTTTAACGACAGGCATATCGGTATATCCTTGTTCCAACATCCATTGTTGTGCCCATATCATGTAACCAGCGCTATCAGAAAGACAGATAATCTCTGCTTCGCAGGAGCTTTTGGCTACTGTTTTCTGACGAATGGATTTACAGAGGAACGGAGATCCTGCTAGAGTAAGATGGGTACCAGAGTGAGAACGACGATCAGTGTGTGATCCGTAACTGGCATCCAAATAGCATTCTAGATGTATGGACTTGGGTTCTAGGACGAGTTCAACTTCTCTCGTATCTATCAAGAATGAGATTAGTCGTTTCATCTTAGCCCAATCTTGTACAGTTGGACATTGTACTCTTCCGCTGAGGAAAGCGAGAGGAGCTAGACAATCAATTCTAGCCCTCTTAATCATAAATTGCAACACGCCAACCATTGAGTGAAAGAATTCTCTCTTAGTTTCGTTGACTAGTAGCGAATCGCATTTGACAGTAAACAAATTAGAGTCCATGGGAGTTTCATAGGATTTGAAATCTTTGGTTAATTCGTTTGGATTGCATTCATTCCATTGAGATGCTATTTTATCGATATAGCCTTTCATTGAAATTTTGATGTTCCCATCGCGATTATATTCGAGTCCCATTCCGAGATACTCGGTTTTATTCCCAATTTTTCCCTTGGTAGTTACATCTTTGTAACCTCCAATGGAAGGATCGGTGAACTCTTTAACGAATTGATCGATAAGATCATCATCTATGCATGTGATCAGAAGATCATCTACATAAACATTGACTGTTATCTGTGTACCGTCAATAGACGTTTTATTGAATACACAATCGTCTTTTGCGTTTTGGCTGAATCCTAACTTTTTAAGGAGCTTGGTAATGCTTCGAAATAAGTTGGAACTAGCTTGGACTATCCCATAAAGAGATTTTCGAAGCCAGGAATAGAATACTCCTTCGTCGTCGACGAATTTCTTCATTTCCGGGTAGAGATACAGAAGGATCTCGGTTGATTCTTTGGATAATTTGACAAGAATAGATGATCCATCTTGAAGATTTTCACAAAGATAAGCTCCTTTTATATCTAGTACTCGAATGTGTCTTTTTTCAAAGGCAGCTATTCCAAGGGTGAGCATGGTAGAAGGGAGGGCTACAGTTGGGCTCCATAAGGACGCCGGATCGTAACTTCCTTTGTCTTCGTCATCTCCTCCACAAACAATTCTAGCTTTCACTTTATCGATAATTCCGGAACTTAGATATTTCACTTTGACGAACAATCGAGTTCTTAAAGCTTCCCATCTTTCGGATTTACTTAGGTGAGAAGCGTAGACTGGTTCAAGGACTTCCATATCCATGATTTGGATTATCTCATCCTCGATGGCTTTTCTTCCATCGTCGCCGCAAGCAATTAAAGCTTGTTTTCCAGTCATATTGACTGACTTTGGTTTGGCTTTGGACTCTTCGGTTGTTTCTACTACTTTTTTCATAGACATTGCGAAGGCGAACTTATATCCTGAGTGTTTTCCTCGCGAGGGTCTAGCTTGACGCTCTTGTTGAATCTTCTCATTCTTAGATAGTTCGTTCGCTCTCTCTTCTAACTCCAGTTCAATTAGTGCCAGTTGTTTTATCTTTTTGGACAAATTATTGACCTCTCGATTAAACTTCGCTCGCATTTGCTTGGTGTTGAGGATAAGTCCAGCATTCATCCTTACTGCGTGATCAGGGTTTTCTTCAGAATTCCCGTGTGCAGTTTCGCAGAGTCTTTCATCATCGTAAATGCCTACCATAGATGGGCAGAGATTTTTGATGTTGATAGGACGAATGCCACTCATTCTAACTGCGTTGACGTTTGAGGTTAACGAGAAGTTAGATCTGTCGACTTTCCCTTCAATTGCATTATCGTCGGATGAACCGAAGTCGAGAATTTCATCTAGGGATGACATCGAGTTGGCTCCCCCAATTAAAGGGGGGGCGACGGATTGATTAGTAATTTCTAAGGCATGTATGGAGTTGTCGGTTGAACGATCAACACCAGGTATTGCAGATACTGGAATCCGAGTTTCGTTTTCAATGGCTTCCACTGGTGGTGTGGTTGTAGCGTCATTTACTTCCGGGGTAGGCGCTAAGGCTTTACCTTTGAAGAGAAAGCCATCATCGATAACTGTGTTCTCTTCGGTTATTGTTAATTTCTTCTTATTAGCTTTTTTGAATTTGATTTTAGCTACAATTTCTTGTCTAGCCTTTTTCTCATCATCATAGAGCTTGTTTAAGATCGTAACAGTGGACGAGGAAATTGGTTGAGATTTCCCGCTAAGTCGGTGGATTACTTGAAAATTACTAACTTTCATGAACCACCAACCAATGGCGTCTAAGTCTGGGACTAAAGCAATACAATCTTCAGTGCGATCGACTAGACTGTGGTGATCAACTCCTTTAGGACAAGTTGTCTGAACAAATTGACCGAAGGAATGTTTAAAGTCAAGTTCAGCGATTGGCTTTCGTCCAAGAATGATCTCATTAGGACTCGTACTATCAGTACGTGAAGAAGTCCTTTCCCAGTTGTTTATAATCATGCAGTTCTTAGCTAACCATGGTATAAGACTTCTGGAAACTTTGAATTCTAGTTCAGAAATCACACTACGCATCCGATCACGAATGGTTTGTATTTTCCGTTCTGAGACAGAGGCTTTCATATCGACAGGTCGCTTTACGAACTTAGTTCCAATGTAAAGCGATGCGTCAGTGGCATTCTTAGTTGCAGCTTCGCCATCAAATTCTAGTTCTTCCACTTTAACTTTGTTTGCTGCAAGTCGCAGAACATGAAGTTTAAGTGCTTCGTAGACAGGGGCTTGCTTCTTGCTCTCGATGAGATCTACTTGTCCTAGACCGAGTGGACTTGAAGCAGTGATAGCAAACGTCAAGCCATCGATAAAAAACAAATCTCCGGATAGCCGTTGAGTCTGTTTGATATGACTGGCATATTGATCTCGGTCTGTTGAGGGAGGATTCACCTTCCTGACACGAGCTCTTCCAGTCTGGAATGGACCGTCTCCCCAAAGCTGCAACGCGTTGTTGAAGTCTTTTACGGTATTTCCCGAACTTTTGGATTTGAGATCTTCTCTCAGAAAGCTGCGGAACGAGTCGGGGCGCATAAAAGCGCAAGATTGCCATAAATCTCTAGCAATTCTAGCTTTAGCTTCGTCTCTTTTGCTAATCGTACTTTTGACATGCTTTACATTCACATGTGTTTGTTTGATTCGCTTTGCTTCGAGTTTCGGGATCTTAGCAAACAAAAGGTTTCTAGACATTGGCGGAACATCTTTGTGAGTTGTAAAACTTATCTGTTCGCCAGTAAAGCGGTTAGCATATACCTTTCCGGTTATTGTACGGCCGAGAAGACCGTTGACAACGTTTTCTTCGGATATAATGTCAACGAAAGAGAAGTCTCTACTAATAGTATTTTGACCAATGATAGAGTACGGGAGTGAGTTCTCTCCAGCACTGAAAGCCCATACGTTGAAGCACGGTAGCCACAGCTCTTCATTGTAATTCTTTGTATCACCATTAGCAGAAATAATAGACATATTCGAAGCTTTTGAAGATGAGGCTATCTGTGGGGAACAAGTCATATTGACCTCTGCCCCACTGTCTAACAACAGCCATTCATAATCTGGATTGAATTCGAATTCGCTTCTCTCTCTTTTCAATGTATTAACATGTGAAAGTGTAGGGGGTAAGGGATCGTTTGTACAAGATAGTTGATACATATTAAATTTAAATTTAAAAGGTAAAGGATTTGGCAAAATTAAATTTGTTTGTTTATTAGGCTTAGCTAATTCAATATCCTTTCTGTCAGATGTCTCGCATCTGTCCTGTTTCAACCTCTCGTACTCGTATCATCTCCCCCCTCCTGAATGATCTCCATCGGAGTCATCCTCATCATCTTTTTCACCCAATCCAGATATATTATTTGGATCAGACTCAACTCCTGGTGGAGCAGATGGACTATCGAAGTAAGAACTATTAGCAACCTTAACAAGGTTGTTTCTTGCAGCGGTAGGTTTAACCTTCCCATCTCTCTTACTCTTCCCCGACTCCCTTTTCTTCTTCGATTTCTTCTCACCCATATCATCATTATCAGTTCTCTCCCGTTTGACACCATTACTGAATTCACTTCTGTAAGCTTTACAATCAGCGGTCATATGAACGTTTTGTCCCGAAGTATCTTTGCATACCTCATTAGTGCAGGTCAACTTAGATTCAGATAGCTTAATCCAATCGTTCTTATCAGAGCCAAATGGGTTACGTCCGGTGGTCTTCTTATTAGCGAAAATCTGCCTGATGATAGGTTTCACCAATCTAGCAGATTTAGTAGTCGCATAACCAACCAACTTTCCATCGGTAGTAGGGGAGGAGTGACTCTTAATCTTCTGCTGGTAAGGGCCGGTCTTAATGTTCTTTCCGTGATCGCGCGCCTTGGCTGCGTTCACAATCGCGGTAGCATTGGCAACAGTTACTCTCTCCAGCATAGATCCTCCGGACTCGTGGATGCTCCTCTCGAAATCAGTCATAGCGATAGCTAAGGCTCTAGAATCAACAGGAAAATCGGAATGATCCTTATCGATTGCTAAGCGAGTTGCTTGAATGAATTCTCCATGGGTAGCCTTATCAAGTCTACTGAACCATATGTAAGTAGCAGCAGTATTGAACGCTGGGGATGAAGGATCGCCCAGTTCGGCCACAACTTGTATGATGGAGCAAAGTAAATGATCGATAATAGATACTTCTTCCTTAATGGTAAGGATATTCGATGAATCCGTAAGTACACCAGTAATCTTATCAAGTACAGATCTTACTCTGACAGGAAGAGCTGAGCTGGTATCCATATTCGCGAAAGCAAGAAGATCTCTCCAGAGCTGCATAGGCTTACACTTCTCTGAACCCTTAATAGGGTGGTCGGAATACCTCTGATGAAACATCCTCTTAGTCTCGGAGTCGAGTGATCCGATCAAGAAGTCATAGACACTGATAATCTCAGACTTGTTTTGACGACGGACTTTCAATTCGTAATCGAAACGAGTTTGTTCAACAGTACGGGCATCGACCAACTTATTGTGGGCTCTGACTTGTGCTGAGACACTAGCATCGTAGTCGGCAGGGAATGAGATGAATGCTGGACGCTGACCGGGAGGATTACCAGGAAGGAGACCAATTTCGTATTCCTGATTCGGATAATCAGAAATGTTGCAGATCATACTTGAAAGTGGTCCAATCTGTCTGTCAAGTACAGTCTCGATATGTACTTTCCACGATCCATAATTGATCGGACAGTTGCTGGCGGGGTCCCAGATCAGGTAGATACAGTCGTCCGGACGTTCGATCGCGTCGAAGAGCATTGGGTCACTGAATGATTTGGTCATTGTAGGTTTGAAGGTTTGAAGATGCGGATTGTCGGGTTATTTGGTTATATGTA
>Ga0308012_10001313_pt1 | contig 13369 bp, 16 predicted proteins | sample Neamet179_FD_203133 | JGI IMG/M metagenome (GOLD analysis project Ga0308012, IMG submission 203133) | Marine microbial communities from water near the shore, Antarctic Ocean - #179 | ecosystem: Environmental > Aquatic > Marine > Unclassified | place: Southern Ocean | collected 2014-07-25 | reverse complement strand
TAATTACACGTAATGCAATTTCACCTCTATTGGCAATTAATATTTTTTTAAACATCATTGTTAAATTAGTTCGTTAGAAAATTGGATTGTTGAATTTTTTAAAAAATTAAGCCTTTAAAAAATCTAGAAATCTAAACATCTAAATTAAGATGGATCTACTAAAAATAATGGTTGATCATATTCTACCGGAGAAGAATCATCAACTAAAACTTTAACAATTTTACCTGAAACTTCAGATTCAATTTCGTTAAATAATTTCATTGCTTCAATCACACAAACTGTGTCACCAACATTTATATCTGTACCAACTTCAACAAAATTCGGTTTGTCTGGTGAAGGTTTTCTGTAAAAAGTTCCAATAATTGGAGATTTTACTGTAATGTAATTAGAATCATCATTCTCAACTTTTACAGGTGCCGCAGGTTCTGCTGCTAACTGTGCAGCAACTGGAGCTCCAACTATAGGTAAGCCTGCCATAGGAGCAGCTTGAACAAATGTAGTTTCTGTTTTTTCAGAACCGGTTTTAATTGTAATCTTTATATCTTCCATTTCTAACTTTACCTCGCTAGCGCCAGATTTTGCTACAAACTTTATAAGATTTTGAATTTCTTTAATATCCATGCTTCTTACTATTTAGTTAATTAGTTTTTATGAATTATATGCCCATTTCAGATAAATAGCTCCCCAAGTGAAACCACCACCAAATGCGGCAAAAATTAAATTATCTCCTTTTTTTAATTGATTTTCATAATCTGCTAATAAAAGAGGTAAAGTAGCTGATGTTGTGTTTCCATAGTTCTGGATATTCATCATTACTTTTTCTGAACCAACACCAACTCTTTTTGCTGTTGCCTCAATGATTCTTTTATTTGCTTGATGTGGCACTAACCACTGAATATCTTCTTCTGTAAGATTATTTCTAGTCAACATTCTTTCTGACACGTCTGCCATATTAGAAACTGCATATTTAAAAACAGTTTTTCCTTCTTGATAAACGAAATGCTTTTTTTCTCTTACAGTTTCTTCTGTGGGTGGCATGATAGATCCACCTGCTTCAATTCTTAAAAAATCTCGCCCTATTCCGTCACTTCTTAAGTATTCATCTTGTAAACCTAAGTTTTCATTGTTTGGCTCAAATAAAACAGCACCTGCTCCATCACCAAAAATAATACAAGTTGCTCTATCCGTATAATCTAGAATAGAAGACATTTTATCAGCGCCAATTAATAGCACTTTTTTATACCTCCCAGATTCTATATAGCTAGCTGCAGTAGACATACCAAATAAAAAGCTAGAACATGCCGCTTGTAAATCATAAGAAAATGCATTTATTGCCCCAATTTCTGTAGCGACATATGCAGCTGTTGATGCGACTGGTAAATCTGGAGTTGCAGTACCAACAATTACCAAATCTATTTCTTCAGGGTTTATGTTTGCTTTTCGAATTAAATCTTCTGCAGATTTTATCGCCATGTATGAAGTACCTAATCCTTCGCCTTTTAGAATTCTTCTTTCTTTAATACCTGTTCTAGAAGTAATCCATTCATCATTAGTATCTACATAAGATTCTAATTCTTTATTAGTTAAAACATATTCAGGAACATACTTCCCTACTGCTGTAATTGCTGCAGTGATTTTTGTCATAATAGTTGTTTGTTACCAAGTAAATTGGAAAATCAAAAGTAGTGAAAAATTTTTCACTTTTTTACGTAAAACTCATCAAAAGAGATAGTTTCTACTTAAAAAACGTAAAAAAACCCTCAAAATTGAGGGTTTCCGTGTGTTTCAAGATGATTGTTTTCTAAGCTTCCGCCGCAGCAGATGCAGATTCTAAAACAATTTGTCCTCTGTAATAAAGTCTTCCTTCATGCCAGTGAGCTCTGTGATATAAATGAGATTCTCCAGTTGTTGGATCTGTAGCTATCTGTTGATAAGACGCTTTATAATGTGTTCTCCTTTTATCTCTTCTTGTTTTGGATATTTTTCTTTTAGGATGTGCCATTTTATGTATTTTTTTCTGTTATTAAATTCTTTAATTTATCCCACCTTGGGTCTGTATTTACTACAGGGTTTTCTTCTTTTATTGTTAATTCTTTTAATCTATTTATTGCTTCAGATTCCATAGTGCCATCTAATACTTTTGGATGGGTTCTTTTATTAGGAACTGCTAAAACAATCATTTCATAAATAAACTGTGCAACATTAAACTCATATGCTTCGTGAGGCAATATTAAAATCTCCTCATTATCATCATTATATACTGGCCCAAAATTGACTACTAATGGTAATTTTGATGATATTTCTTGATGAAATAACTCACTAGTTAAATCACAAGGAACTTCAACGGTACCTTCAGCAGCAAAAACCAGCTCAAGTAATGTGCTTTTTTTTACGAATGTTAGCGAAACTTCTATTGATGAACTTATATATTCATCAAAATTAAAAGCTTCAAAGAACTTATTATCAATTGTATAATTGAACAGATGATTCCCTTCCTTTAATCCTACAAACTGTATGTCGAACTGTTTCAAGTATTTCATTATCAATCACCAATTGAGCCGGCAAAGATACAAAAAAATGTATTTCTGCAATATTTTATATCAAAAAAAAACATCCTTTATTTATTTATTTAAATTAAAGGACTTTTTGTGAGCTCTAAATACTCTTTTCTAGTTTTAAAAACTTGAATTGCAGTAAACAAAGCTTCTGTAAATGATGATGGATTTGCCGTATTTTTTCCTGCAATTTCATAACCTGTTCCATGATCTGGCGAGGTTCTAATATGACTTAAACCCGCTGTAAAGTTAACTCCTTTACCAAAAGACAACGCTTTAAAAGGTGCTAACCCTTGATCGTGATACGTTGCTAAAACACCATCGAATTGCTTATACGTTTCAGAACCAAAAAAACCATCTGCTGCATAAGGGCCAAAAACTAATTTACCTGTTTCTTTTATCTCTAAAATAGTAGGTCTAATAATTTCATCATCTTCTTTACCGATAACTCCTTTATCTCCACAGTGTGGATTCAAAGATAAAACAGCAATTTTAGGTTTATTAATCCCAAAATCTTTCATCAATGATTCATGCATCGTTTCAACCTTACTTTTAATCAACTCCGGAGTAATAGATTCCGCCACTTTAGCAATTGGAATATGACCGGTAATTAAACCTATTCGCAATTCATCAGTCATTAAAATCATTAAACTATTGCCTTCTAAATTCGCTTCTAAATACTCTGTGTGACCAGGAAAGTTAAAAGTATCTGATTGTATGTTTTCTTTATTGATTGGCGCAGTAAGCAACACATCAATCTTATTTTCTTTTAAATGTTTTACCGCTGAGGCTAAAGATTTCGCTGCATATTCTCCAGAAATCTTGGTTGTTTTACCAAGCTCTATCGCAACTTCTTCTTTCCAAATATTTAAAACGTTTATTTTAGTATGATTTATTTGAGCTATAGCTGTAATTCCGTGAACAGGAGTTTCTATCTCTAATGCTTTTTTATGATAAGAAATTACTTTTGTAGCTCCAAAAAGAACGGGAGTACAAAAATCTAACATTCTTTTGTCTTGAAAAGTCTTCAAAATTACCTCAATACCTATCCCGTTTAAATCTCCAATTGAAATTCCAACGATTATTTTATCAGATTTATCCATATAACTCTTGTAATATTGCTATTTTTGATGTGTACAAAAGTAACCAAATTTTAGGGATATGTTTACAGGAATTATAGAAACACTTGGAGTTGTAAAAAATATTGTAAAAGAACAAGAAAATGTTCATTTAACGATTAAAAGCAACATCACAAATGAGCTAAAAATTGATCAAAGTGTAGCTCATAATGGCGTTTGTTTAACGGTTGTTGCTATTGATAAGGATGAATATACTGTAACTGCAATTAAAGAAACGTTAGACAAAACCAATATTGGAAGGCTAAAAAATACTGAAATTGTAAATCTAGAACGCGCCATGAAAATGGGTGACCGATTAGATGGACATATTGTACAAGGACATGTTGATGAGACAGGAGTTTGTAAAAACATTAAAGACGAAAACGGAAGTACAGTCTATACTTTTCAATATACTTCTGACAAGAATAACATCACCATAGAAAAAGGTTCGATTACTGTAAACGGCGTTAGTTTAACGGTTATAAATTCTAAGAAGGATGAATTTAGTGTCGCTATTATTCCCTACACAAAAGAACATACTACTTTTAAAACGCTACAAGTTGATGATGTTGTAAACCTAGAATTTGATGTAATTGGAAAATATGTTGCTAGATTAACGGCTTTTAACAACTAGACTTTATCTTCCTTTTTATGTAAAAAACGGGTCAATTTCATAGAAAGGTCTAACAAAATAATTTTTGCATTTCCGTTTCTTTCTATATGATACATGGCATCATTTAATTCTTTTTCGATTTCTAGAATATTTCCTGAATGTACAAAAGGTGCAAATTTAGACAAATCAAAACCTGATTCTGTTTCCATAAAAACCAACTGATCAGACTTATAGTTCATTAACAAGGCTTGTCTAAAGAATTGTAAACAATAGTCTAAAAATCGTTTCTGAGTTTCTCTTCCTGTTTTTGCAATGGTGTCAGACCAAGAAATTAATTGCTGTACAACCGAAGCATTTCCTTTGGCTCTAAAAGCAGTTCTTATCCAAGCAATAAACCACTCTTCAAAAATTAAATCACTAGAATCATTTTGTAATAAATGCAATGCTTTGTTGTAATTTCCTTCTGCTTGATGTGCAATTTTCGAAGCTTCATTATCTGCAACTTGATTATTTACAATCAAAGAGTTTGCAATATCTTGTTCACTTAAAGCCGGAAAATGTAATGCTTGACAGCGCGATCTTATAGTATTTATAATCTGTTCTTCGTTTTCAGTAATTAATAAAAATACCGTTTTATTAGGCGGTTCTTCTATCAATTTTAATAATTTATTGGCTGCAGCAATATTCATTTTTTCTGCCATCCAAATAATCATCACTTTAAAACCACCTTCGTAACTTTTAAGTTTTAACTTTTTAACAACAGCTTCAGATTCATCAACACCAATTAAACCTTGCTTATTTTCGACACCTATATGTTGTAACCAATTAAATAAGCTTCCATAAGGTTGCGTTGCTACAAAATCTCGCCAATCTTCTAAAAATAAATCACTTACAGCGTGTTTTTTTACCGAATCATTTGTTGTTACAGGAAATGCAAAGTGTAAATCTGGATGCTGTAATTTGTTGCATTTTATGTTACAAGTATCTACATCATCAGAGAAATTACACAATAAAAATTGTGCATACGCAATTGCCATTGGCAAAGTGCCACAGCCTTCTTTACCTACAAATAATTGTGCATGCGGAATTCTGCCATTCTCAGCAGACTTTTGCAAATGTTTCTTAATGTGTTCTTGACCTATAATTTGATTGAAAAGCATCTGCAAATATAACAGATAAATTTACGCAAACGTTATCTTAACTTTTGAGTTTTCAATTTTAGTAAACCTAAATAAAAAAGTATTTTTGCTAAAAATACATCAACAAAATGAAAACACTGAAAGATTTTAATTTCAAAAATAAAAAAGCAATTATACGTGTAGATTTTAATGTGCCTTTAAATGATAAGTTTGAAGTTACAGATGCAACTAGAATTGAAGCTGCTAAATCTACGATTATTAAGGTTTTAGAAGATGGTGGAAGTTGCGTTTTAATGTCACATTTAGGTCGTCCGAAAGGAAAGCAAGAAGAATTTTCTTTACGACATATTGTTGCAAAAGCAAAAGAAGCTTTAGGTGTTAATGTAAAATTTGTTGAGGATTGTATTGGTGAAAAAGCTGAAGAAGCAGTTGCTAATTTAGAAAATGGAGAGATTTTATTACTAGAAAATCTTCGTTTTTATGATGAAGAGAAAAAAGGAGATGTTGCTTTTGCAGAAAAACTTGCCAAACTAGGCGATATTTATGTAAATGATGCCTTCGGAACTGCACACAGAGCGCATGCATCGACTACGATTATTGCACAATTTTTTAAAGAAAATAAATGCTTTGGAAACTTATTAGCTAGAGAAATTGAAAGTATCGATAAGGTTTTAAACAATTCTGAGAAACCAGTATTAGCAATTTTAGGAGGCGCAAAAGTATCCTCAAAAATTACTGTGATTGAAAATATTTTAGACAAAGTAGATCATTTAATTATTGGTGGCGGAATGAGTTTTACATTCATAAAAGCGCAAGGAGGAACTGTAGGCGACTCTATTTGTGAAGATGATAAAATGGAATTAGCTTTAACTATTTTAAAGCAAGCAAAAGAAAAAGGCGTAGAAGTACATATTCCTGTTGATGTTGTTGCTGCTGATGATTTTAGCAATGACGCAAATACTCAAATTTTAGATATTTCTCAAATTCCTGATGGTTGGCAAGGACTTGATGCTGGCCCAAAATCTAGAGAGAATTTTGATGCCGTGGTAAATAAGTGTAAAACTATTTTATGGAACGGCCCTTTAGGTGTTTTTGAAATGGAATCTTTTGCTGCAGGTACAATTTCATTGGGTCATTCAATTGATAAAGCAACCCAAAACGGAGCATTTTCTCTTGTTGGTGGTGGTGATTCTGTTGCTGCTGTAAAACAATTTGGTTTTGCGGATAAAGTAAGTTATGTTTCTACCGGTGGTGGGGCAATGCTAGAAATGTTAGAAGGTAAATCTTTACCTGGAATTGAAGCTATATTGAAATAATCATTTGATTTTACCTTTTGATGAATCAAAAGGTTTTAAATAAAAAGTATAAAAGCGTGTAATTGTTAAAATTGCACGCTTTTTGTTTTATTTAAAATTAAGTTTTTATTTTCGTACTTTATTTTTACAGTTCAACAAATAAACAATTACACGTTTACACAACATATGAAATACACAACACTACCAAATACAGCTATAAAAGTTTCTAAAATTTGTTTGGGAACGATGACTTGGGGAAACCAGAATTCAGAGGCAGAGGCGCATGAACAAATGGACTATGCTTTAGAGCAAGGTGTAAATTTCTTTGATACAGCAGAGTTATATCCTGTTCCTGCAACCGCAGAAACCTATGCAGAAACGGAAAGAATTATTGGAAATTGGTTTCATAAAACAGGTAATCGAGAAAAGGTAGTTTTAGCAAGTAAAATTGCTGGTGGAGGACCTTATACAGCTCATATTAGAGAAAATGGTTTTAGTAAAAAAGGCATTACAGAAGCTGTAGAAAATAGTTTACAGCGCTTACAAACTGATTATATAGATCTATATCAATTACATTGGCCATCAAGAGGTGTCAACTGTTTTGGAGTTAGAGATTATCCTTTTAAAACAGCAACCAAAGAAGCAGAAAATCATCTAGAAATTTTAGAAACTTTAAGTAATTTCATCAAACAAGGAAAGATAAAACACATCGGCTTGTCTAATGAAACACCTTGGGGAACTATGAAATATTTACAAGCTTCAGAACAATATAATTTACCAAGACCTGTAACAATTCAGAATTCATATTCTTTAATTCATAGAAGTTATGAAGTTGGAATGTCTGAAGTTTCTATGAGAGAAAATATTGGTTTATTAGCGTATTCGCCTTTAGCACAAGGTGTTTTATCAGGGAAATATTTAGATGGAAATTTACCCGAAGGAGCAAGAGGAACATTGTTTCCAAGATTTATTGCTCGCTACAGAAATGAAGGTTCAGATGCTGCTGTTCTAAAATATTTAGAAATCGCTAAAAAAAATAATTTAACACTTACGGAGTTGTCTTTGGCGTTTATAAATCAGTTGCCATTTGTAACCAGTAATATTATTGGAGCTACAAAAATGAGTCAGTTAAAAGAGAATATCAATTCTATAAATATTAATTTATCTGATGAAATTATTGCTGAAATAAATGCAGTTCATGACTTAATCCCTAATCCTGCACCTTAAAAAAGAAGTCTATTTAATTTCTGTAGAACAGAAAAATGACACTTTTGAATAAATTAAAAGCCAGAAGATATCAATTGATATTCTCTGGCTTTTAATTTTACAATCTTAATTTATGCTACTTTTTGCCTCTATAATTTAGAGACACTATTATCCTTTAATTGATATTCTTGCTCACTTTCTTTGCAAGTTGCAAAACCTTGTCCATTGAATTCTAAACGATGTCCGAATTCACTAACCCAACCTATTTGTTTTGACGGATTTCCAACAACCAAAGCAAACGGTAAAACTTCTTTTGTAACGACAGCTCCTGCTCCGATAAAAGCGAATTCCCCAATATTATTTCCGCAAACAATCGTTGCATTTGCACCAATACTTGCACCTTTTCTTACAATCGTTTTTAAGTATTCATTTTTTCTGACGACAGCACTTCTTGGATTTATAATATTCGTAAAAACCATAGAAGGCCCTAAAAAAACATCATCTTCACAAATAACACCTGTATAAATAGAAACGTTATTTTGCACTTTTACATTTTTTCCTAAAATGACTTCAGGAGAAACGACTACATTTTGTCCCAAATTACAAGATTCGCCAATAATACAATTGGACATAATATGACTAAAATGCCAAATTTTTGTGCCTTTTCCTATGCTACAATTGTCATCTATAACGGCGGTTTCGTGTGCGAAATAATCCATAAACTATTAATATTCTGTGTTATTACTTTTCTCTTTTGTGCAAATTTCTTTTGCTGATGAAGTCCCAATTCTATCAACCCCTATCGAAATCATTTTTAAAGCTGTACCATACTCTTTTACACCTCCTGCTGCTTTTATTTGCAATGGTTTTGCGTTTTCAGAAATTAGCTTCATGATTTCTAAAGTAGCGCCATTGGGTTTGTTATTTTCGGTTTTAAAAAACCCTGTTGATGATTTTACAAACACTTTTTTAACGGCAGTTTCATTAAAATTTTCAAGAACAACTCCTTTTATCAATTGTGAAATTACAATAATTTCTTCTGTTGTTAAAGCAGCAACTTCTATGATCCATTTTGCAACTTTATTATTTTCTAAACAGAGTTTAGTTGCAGAAAAAACCTCTGCTTTTATCAAGTTAATTTTACCCTCTTTAAAAGCGGTGTAATTCACAACGAAATCGAGTTCATCAGCTTCTAAAACAATTGCTTCTTTTGCTTCTTCCAGCTTTATTTCTTTGGATGAATTGCCTTCTGGAAAATCGATCACTGTTCCTATTAAAAAATTAGCTTTTGATTCTGAAAGCATTTTTTTTGCTAAGGATATGTATTTTGCACGAATCATCACTAATTTATAGTCGTACAAAATCGCTTCATTTATTACATCAATTACTTTTTGCTGATTTTCTTCTTCTGTAATATTGGCTTGAGTTGCTGTCTTTAAATAAGTAGCATCTAAAAATTGATTGATTTTCATACGCTCAAAAATACGTAATAAAAAAAACCCAACATAAAGTTGGGTTTCTTTTTTAAGTCTTGCATGTAGCGCGTAAAAAATAATTTTTAGATGCTACTTATTTTAAGTGCTTTTCTGCCACTTTTTCTAATTCATCATACCAATTTTGCCCAAACTTTCTAACCAAACCTTGTTTTACAAATTTGTAAACTGGCACTTGCAATTCTTTACCTAAAGAACAAGCAGGGTCACAAATTTCCCATTTATCGTAATTTACTGCAGAAAACTCACTATAATCTTTCACTCTTATCGGATACAAATGACAAGAAACTGGCTTCTTCCAGCCAATTTCTCCTTGATTATAAGCTTCTTCAATACCACAAAGAGCGGTCTTCTTTTCATCAAAAATCACATAAGCACAATCTGCTCCATTAATTAAAGGGGTTTCTAATTCGCCCCATTCATTTGTAACCCAAGTTCCTTCTTTTTCAATAACGGCAATTCCTTCTTTTCTTAAAAAAGGTTTTACTCTTGGATAAATTTCCTCCAAAATTTTGGCTTCTTCCTTTTCTAATGGAGCTCCAGCATCCCCACTTACACAACAAGCACCTTTACATGCAGATAAATTGCACATAAAATCTTTTTCTATAATATCTTCTGAAACGATTGTTTTTCCTAGTTGAAACATATCTGCAAAAATATGATTATTTTTTTTTATATTTTTACAAATTCATAAAGTTAGTTGACTAATTTTGCAAAAAAATAAATTAAATTATTATGAACTTTAACCTAAAAGAAATTATTACTGCATTTATGGTATTATTTGCGGTTATAGATATAATTGGTAACATTCCAATTATTATCGATTTACGAAAAAAAGTAGGTCATATTCAATCTGAAAAAGCCTCAATTATTGCAGGTATCATTATGATTGTATTCTTGTTTTTAGGGCAAAGTTTATTAAGTTTAATTGGTATTGATGTAAATTCTTTTGCTGTTGCCGGTGCATTTATTTTATTTTTTATTGCTTTAGAAATGATTTTAGGCATCACATTATATAAAGATGACGCAGGTTCTGCACCTATTACGGCAACTGTTTTTCCTTTGGCTTTTCCTTTAATTGCTGGACCAGGAAGTTTAACAACCTTACTCTCTTTGCGAGCAGAATTTGCCTTAGAGAATATAATTGTAGCAGTCGTTTTAAATGTAATTTTCTTATACATTGTTTTAAAAACATCTTCTAAAATAGAACGTTTAATTGGTCCTTCTGGAATTCAAATAATTCGTAAAGTTTTTGGTGTAATTTTATTAGCTATTTCTGTAAAGCTTTTTGCTCAAAACATAAAAATGTTATTTATATAAAATGATTTTTGATGTCTTAATAATTGGCGGAGGTGTTTCTGGAATGCAGTGTGCACTTATTTTAGGTTCTGCAAAAGACAAGCCTTTTGCAGCTCATAAGAAAATAGGAATTATGATGCATCAAAGAGCTTCTCATTTAGAAAATGCGCTGTTTAATAATGTTTTAGGTTTATCACCAAAAACATTAGGAAAAGATATTTTAATTGAAGGCAAAAAACAATTAGCAACTTTATACCCTCATGTTTCTCAAATTGAAAATGAAAAGGCTTTATCAATCAAAGAAATTGACGGCATTTACGCGATAGAAACAAACAAGAATAGCTATCAATCCAAAATTGTAGTTATTGCTTTAAACTACTCAAAACCTTTTACTGTTGATGGGTTGAATGAATTTATTATTCCTCATAAAAAAGCAAATCCAAAAAAAGACAGAATTCAATTAAAAAATGAAAATCTTCTTCTGAAAAAAGGGTTGTATTGCTGTGGTACAATTGCTGGCTTACCTAGTCAATTTGCAATTTCTGCAGGAAGTGGAGCATCTGTGGCTACAGATATCCTTACACTTTGGAATGATAATATCCCTACAAAAGCACACGATAAAGTATGATGAAATCCTATTTTAACGCGCTTTTACTTTCTAATTTTATAGTTGCTTAACACTAGATTATTTTTAAAATAGTCTTTTATATTCTTCAGAAACATAAAGAGTTAAAAGGCGGATATGATTTAAAGATGTTTTAAAACCCATAACCTATCGAATAATTGATAAGTTGTGGGTTTTCAAAATACTCACTCCTCTTCTTCATTAAAATTTAATATGACTATTTACACAACCTTAAAAGGTTAATAAAATATTACATTTTTATCATAGTTGACTGGAATTAATCTAATGAATAATTAGATTTTTAAATTAGTTTGAATGTTTTTTAATTAATATTACTATAGAAAATATAAACTTTGAATATCAAAAATAATTCAATTGTTTAAATATTGCATATACTTGTAATATGAAACAACTACTTTTTTTACTTCTTTTCCCATTTTCGATTTTTTCTCAATCAACAATTATTAAAGACAGTGATAAAATCATTAAAACTATTATTTCTAAAGAGGATAATAACGTTCACATCTTTTATAATGATAAAATTTCTACAATTAATTTAAATACATTAAAGATAAAAGACACTGTTTTTGATTATAAAGGAATTGACATTAGGAGTCTTGAATTTATCAATTCCTTTTCTAAAAATTATTTTCTAGATACACAAGGTGGAGGCACTTACTTGTTTGAAAATTACTCATTATCTAAAATAGACAACTCATTTAAACATCGAATGCAAATTGAATCATCACAATTTATTTATAAAGAAAATATTTATAAATATGGTGGTTATGGATTTTGGTCTGATCGTAATTTTATTACTCGATTTGATTTCAAAACGAATGAATGGGAACTGGTTCCTTTCTTAAACAGTAAGACTGTTCCAAAAGGAAGACATCATTCTATCACAAAAGTGATAGGAGATGCTCTATATGTAATTGGAGGAATCTCTTTAAATGAATTTAACCCATTAGTGTTTGAGAATAATAATGAAGTTTGGAAATTTGATTTAGTGAATGGTGTATGGGAAAGGTTAGGGGAGATAAAAGGTTTGTCCGATAAGTTAATAAACTATACAATTATTGATTTTGATGATAAGTTAATTATTGACAATACAGATGAAGATGTTTTTCATGAAATTGACATTATTAAGAATACTGTTAGATTATTTAACAGAACTTCATTTACTAGAAAAGTAAATAAACCTTTATCGCCGATGTTCTTCTATAAAGGTGAATTTTATGGATTTTTTAAAGAAGATAGCTCCTTAAATCAAGTAACTTTAGTAAAAAGAAATTCTGATGAATTTTTTGGGGAACTTATTTCAGAAGATCGTTTTTATGAAAACGAAATAAATTTAATAAATTATATACTTTCTATTTTTGGATTTTTATTACTAATTCCTATTTCTACCTTGATATATAAAAGAAGGTTAATTAAGAATAAGTTAATTATTAAAAAGGATGGTAATCTATACTTTAATACTAAAAAAATAGATTTAGAAGATCATGGTTTAGTTGTGTTAAAATATTTAATGACTTCAAAAGAACCTGTATATTCAAAAGATATTATTTCATTAATAAATAAACCTCACATGGAATATTCTCATAAAACCAGAATATTAAATGACACTTTGTATAAAATAAATTATAAGATCAAATCCACACTAAAAACAGATTATGATCCAATAACTGTAATTAAATCTTCGTTTGATAAAAGATTAAAAGTGTATTCAATTAATAAGGATCTTTTTATTAAATTATAGCCTCTGTTAAATCTAACAGAGGTTAATCTATCATCCTTTTCAGGAGAAAAAAATTGAATTAATATAGGGGTGAACACGGTAGTCACAAAACACTACTCCACTGTAACTGACTTTGCTAAATTTCTTGGTTGATCTACATTTTTATTCAACATTACTGCAATATGATACGATAATAATTGAAAAGGAATTGTAGTTAATAACGGCATTAATACTTCTTCCGTCTCAGGAACTTCAATTACATGATCTGCAATATCTCTAACTTGT
>Ga0308012_10001310_pt1 | contig 13382 bp, 11 predicted proteins | sample Neamet179_FD_203133 | JGI IMG/M metagenome (GOLD analysis project Ga0308012, IMG submission 203133) | Marine microbial communities from water near the shore, Antarctic Ocean - #179 | ecosystem: Environmental > Aquatic > Marine > Unclassified | place: Southern Ocean | collected 2014-07-25 | reverse complement strand
AATAATCGTAGCCAAGTTTATGTCGTGCGTGACGTTGAGACCAATGAACGCTTTTGCATGAAGACACCCTCAATAAATTTTGATGATGATTTACCTTATATTGAACGCTTTATTATGGAAAGCTGGATGGGGAGCCGTATATCTAGCCCTCATGTTGTTAAAGTTATTGAAAATAATAAAGATAAAAAATGGCTTTATTACCTCACTGAATATATTGAAGGTCGTTCGCTCGAACAATGGATAAAAGAAAATCCAAAACCTGCCGTGCAAGATGTTATCTACATTCTGGTTCAAATAGGCAAAGGTTTACGCGCAATGCATAAACGTGAAATATTGCATCAAGACATTAAACCCGGCAACATAATGATTGATAATAATGGTGAAGTCACCATTATTGATTTTGGCTCTTGTTATAGTAAAGGTATTGCGGAAATAGCCACCCCCCTTGATGAACCAGGCGCCTTAGGTACTGCGGGTTATTCTGCGCCTGAAGTTGTTATCACAGGAAAAAGCACCATTCAATCAGAAGTCTTTTCATTAGCCGTACTTGCCTATGAAATGCTAACAGGAAAAGAGCCTTTTTCAGGTAAACTCAATAAATGTAGAACAAGTGGTGATTACTTAAAAACTAAATATGTCCCTTGTTTTAATGAAAACCCTTTAGTGCCAATATGGATAGATGGTGCAATAAAAAAAGGCTTACGTTTTAATGCAGAACGCCGCCATGAAGATGTCTTAGAGCTATTACATGAATTACAAACACCTAATTCTAAATATAAAATAACCCATAATGCCGCGTTAATGGATAAAAATCCGCTGCTATTTTGGCAAGTTATGTCGGCGGCTTGGTTTATAGCTTTTGTGATATCAATAAGCCTTTAACTGAATAAATATCTCCGTAAGCGTAATTTTTTTATTATGAGCTTTTTATGGTTGAACGCTCTATTTCTGAATTAAGATAATTAACCTTATTGCGCTTTATTACGTGAGTACGTTTTAGTCAGTTTGTATACTCTACTTATTAAAACGTACACAGCTAATGATGACTCAAATGAAACTATTTTATATTTTACTCCTCGCCAGTTTATGCCTCACTTCACTTATGGTCAGTGCCGATAGTATAAAAAAATCACACGTACGTGATATTAGTCATTTAATTACCAAAGAGGAATTCAGCCGTTATCAAGATGTCGCCGATTTTATTGATCAATCCCCCAAAGTAACACTTACCGTACAACCATCAAAGGCAGACGTAGATAAATATGGCTCACAAGTGGCTAAATTATTAACGGGGTCAGATTGTGATAGGGATGGAAAAATGGATGATAATCCAACCTGTAATGCGGTGTTTTATAAGCTTTGGATAAAGTACGCACGTTAGTCGTTACGATTAACCTGATAGGTTACTTTGATTTTTATGTATCAATATTGATATCTAAATACTGATACATAAATACGATATCTAAACATTTAAGTATCAACCTTTCTTTTCAGAATAAATATCAGACCATTACATTTAACATTAAGGTAGTAGTCTGATATTTAACTAAAATTAAAAGCTATATTTTGATTGTAAAAAGAAGAAAACAGGGTTCGTTTCATCACTACCCGTATCACTCACATAATCACCTGCAAAGAAGCTACTAACGCCGGCAACGACAACAAAATTCTTTTGTAATTTCATTTTATACGTTATATCTACTTCACTACCTACATAGGCACTCGTGGAGTTATTCGCATTGGCTAAACGACTTCCATTACCGCGTAAACCCGCATTGTACCAAGCGTCTTCAGTATCCGCTAACCAAAACATTTGATAAGCAACACGAAACCCTTTCTTTTTATAAACCGCTTCAAGGTTATGTATGTTTTGCAACGAAAACAGATCCATAAAGCCATAATAGGCATGATTTAACGGATACAAGTTATCAAAAGTATTATGTTCATTATCTTCTGGGTTACTGTCACCGCTTGCATAGTTATAAGCAAACCCGACATTACCGCCCATTAAGTCTTTATTAATACCCGCATGAAAATATTGTGCGCTGTGATCTACATCACCATATTCTCCGGTTTGTATACTTCCTTGTACATCAACTTTCCAATCAGCAAGTGTAGTTAAGTACTTTGCTCCGAATGTATGAATACTGTCGTTGACATCACTATTACCGCGGTAAAACCACCAGTAATCTAGTTGATTATTCGAACTAAGAGATTTGTCGGTAACGTATATACCATGAAATTGACTATCAAAATAACGATTATTACTGTTAGATTGATCATTAAGACCCTCTGGATCAACCGACACTAAACTCGTCGCAAAAAAATCAATACTCTTTTTTTCATTAACATTATAAGTTAACCGAATACCATCGTGTACCCGAGCGGTATTAACCCACTCAAGTGAGGCAACTAAGCGCATATCACCTAAGTTTAATTTTTGACGACCGACTTTTACCGTATAATTTTCACCACTTGTTTTCCAGTACGCTTGATGAATATCAAGTGGATCGGCAAAAGGTTGGTTACGTGCATTTTCATTTACCGCAGGAATGTCCGTCAACTCTTCACCAAAAACACGACTGTCTTGTAATTCAATAAACAAATCATTCTGTTGATTGACTTTCCATAACGCATTTAAACGTAATTGTGAAAGCGCATAGTCTTGTTTCGCATCGGTAAAGTTATAATCGTTTTTTGATTCATACCGTACACGGATAGAGCCACCTGTAGTCAATTCGGCCAAAACAGGTTGCGCTACACTTAAAGCAAGTAAAGGTACAAAAATATATTTCTTATTGTTCATTTAAACAGGATCCTTGTAAAATTTTAGTTTGTTATTTTCTTTTAAAATTCAATTATTAATAAAGATAATAGTCCATATTTATTAAGTTGGAATAATTATTTACGCTCAAAAAATGACACGAGTTTAGTTGCCTTTCTTGCTTAAAAACTAAACAATGAATTTGGTCAAAAGTTGATTTAATTCAGTCGCTGAATCAGCCGAATCCTGACTCGCCACTTGGCTTACCTGAGCAGATTCTGCAATAATTTCACCCACACTAAATATTTCTTTCATATCATTACTAATGTTCAACGTTACTTGCGATTGCTGTTCCGATGCAGAGGCTATCGAAATAGACATGGCACTCATTTTATCGATTGAAACTTTAATTTCATTAAATATATCGTGCGTATTTGTAGCTGCATTAGCACTGTCTTCTGAAAACGCATAACACTCAGATACCGAGGCTAAAACACCCCTAGATTCACTTTGCAAACGTGAAATACTTTGATCTATTTCAGCGGCTGACTGTTTTGTTCTCGTCGCTAATGTTCTGACTTCATCAGCCACTACAGCAAAGCCTCTGCCTGCTTCACCTGCCCTTGCTGCTTCAATTGCTGCATTTAATGCAAGTAAATTAGTTTGTTCTGACATTTTTTTTATTACGTCTAAAACCTTAGATATTTCTTTGGTTTCATTCGCTAATTTTTGACTTACTTGACTTGTAATTTCCATTTGCTTATTAAGTTGTTGCACCGAAAAAACTGACTTTTCAACAATTTCAGTACCTCGAGCTAATGTTTCAAAGGTTTGTTCAACGACCTTATTAGATTGCGCTGAATTATCAGCAATATTATTAGAGGCAATAGACATTTCTTCAATTGCAGAAAAAACTAATTCATTCTTATGCTGCTGTTCTTTCGATAACGTATTGGACTTACTTGCTCTAATGAGATTATCTTGAGATTTACTAATAACCGTAGAAGAATTAAGTTGGGCGTTACGAATAATACCTTGAATAGAGTCTATAAATTGATTCAATGATTTGGCTAAAACACCTGTTTCATCTTTGCTGTTAATATCAATACGTTTAGTAAGGTCGCCTTCTCCTTCACTTATTTCTGACACACGCATGATAAGTATATTTAAGCTACTAACGATAACCCGACTAATCAGAAGTAATATACTTAGCCCCACAATTAAAGTAATGAATAATGCGGCAATGCTTTGCCATTGATAACGAGACATAAAATGACTTATTTCACGTACGTCATAATTTAATAGACGCCATTGTGATATTTGCTGGCTTAACATATCTTTAGTGATTAACGTGCTTAATTGTTCTGCTTGAGTTCGCTCTTCCATAATAGCGTAGGTTTTCTTTCGTCCCTGCTCTAGCAGACTATCTATATTCGCAATGTATGCCTTTATTTGTTGATAAGCATATTTATCATTATTTTTCATCGTCGCCGTAAAATCATTCAGCGCTGATTTAGCGGCAATAACTTCAAGTAAAGCTCTGGAGAAGCTGCTTCTATTTTTGTTGGCTATAAATTGATTAAAATAAGCCCTAATTGAAATTACGCTAGCGGATAATCGTCCCCCAATATCAATAATATTAATATCTTTTTCTTGTCGCCCTAAATCTCTAACAATAATCGTTAATCTCTCAAGATTTGGACCAATATCACTATTATAGTGCTCAAGTAATTCAGACAACTCTTGTGCATAAGGCCACAATCTATCATGCAAAATATTACGGTATTTTTTATCTTTTTCAGTAATTAATTGAATTCCACGCTTCCTATCATTACTCGCTAACAATAATTCATCTTCAATGAGTAACTCAAAATCAATTTCTAGTAATTTAATTATTTCAATTAATTGCGTACGCCCTGAAACAAGGTACTGCTGGTTAAGCTGCTCACGACGACTTACGTTATCTAACAAAAATAATGACGTGCCAAAATTAGCTTGTTGGCCAATATGTTTATTTAAGATTGATAAGTTATCATTCACATTATTTATTTGTACTAAAGAATAAAGCGCATAACTAATGAGTAAAATAGTCATCGGCACTAAACCAACGATTATTTTTTTACTTATAGGTAAATTATCTAACATGCAAACGCCTCACTTTATAATGATATGTTATTGAGTAAAAGTTGAACTTTTTTCAATTGGAAAACAACTTCATTAGGCGTTATTTTTTCTCGACTTAAATCGACATTGGGTACTGCCGGTAATGACATTTTTATATTAATGCGAGTCAACTCGGCAATAATATTATTAGTTGTATCATAAACATCAGCAGGTGTGATTTTACCCGCGGGAAAGCCAGATACTCTTACAGGCGGCATTTTATTTTTTTTCTCAAAATCAACAAGCTGATAAAGCACCTTAAACCCTTCAATATTGGCATCTATTGGTTTTAATCCTTTCTCTAATAAAGGCTCAGTAATATCGGTGCTTTTATTGAGTTTATTGGCGATAACGAGTAATGACTTTTCTATTCTAACCGTATTTCGATAGACATAAGTTGGGCTAATGCCTCCGGCTAAATCATCCAGTAAATATGAGCAAAACCAAAGTATTTCATAAACATCTGATGGTGTTTTTCCTATAGGTAGTTTTGCCGTTTTGGTAAATGTTATACCCATTTTTTGATTAATCGCTTGTAGTTCACCTGCAATTTCAGTGATCAATTGCAACACGTCTGAAGGCAATACTTTGGTATTAGGTAACCCTGGCGTTTTTGATACTGGCCAGCCTTTTAAAGCATTAAAACGGCTAACTTTTTCAAAAACCTCTAAAGCTTTTGTATAAGCATGAATAGGCGTTTTGGCTATTTGAACACCTGGTTTTCTGGCTTCTGTTGTTATCTTTTGTTGCCGTCTAATCTCTTGAATATTAAGAGTTAGGTTCTCAGCTTCCTGAAAGACTTCATTAGGGCTAGTAGCTATAGCGTAGGGTATTGAATAAAAAAATAAAAAAATGAAAGTGAATGATATTTTTAGTTGATAATTCCGCAATTTAATGTCCTTACAAATATAAAGTGTAATTAACTTTGATTTATATAGGTTAGACGTAATATGTAAGAAAAACAAATATACCTCCCTTTTTATTTTAATAAACTTAATAAACTTAATAAACTTAATAAATTTAATAAATTTAATGAGATAGAGGAAAAAATAAGCTCAACGTAAAAATAGCCACCTCTTAAATAGGCAGTAATATGGAACAGTGTCCACCATAAAAAACGCCTTTGAAGCAGTAAGCTTCAAAGGCGTTAACGTAATAAAATTAAACTTAACTTAAGGCCTAATGCCATAAAATCTAATAACTTAAGGTCTTAAATACCATAGTTTTTGCGGTATTTATTAATACTTGCTAAGTTATCAGCTAATTCAGCATTACTGCCTGCTGCTAGCTTTTCTTCTAAGAAAGTAACGACATCGCCTAGCGTAACAATTGCGGCAACTTGCGTACCAAAATCACGCTCAACTTCTTGAATGGCTGATAGTTCACCTTGACCTTTTTCTTGTCGATCAAGCGCAATCAATACACCCGACAGCTCAGCGCCTTGTGTTTTAATGATTTCCATTGATTCACGAATAGCGGTACCGGCGGTAATAACATCATCAACTAACATAATTTTACCGTTAAGCTCAGCGCCGACTAATGAGCCACCTTCGCCATGCGTTTTAGCTTCTTTACGGTTAAAACAATAAGGTACGTCTATATTGTGCTGATCATACAACGCAACCGTTGTAGTGGTCGCAATAGGAATACCTTTATAAGCAGGACCAAAAACTAAATCATACTCAATTTTTGAATCGACTAACGTTGACGCATAAAATCGACCTAAACGGGCTAAATCACCCCCTGTTTTAAATAAACCCGCATTAAAAAAGTAGGGACTAATACGCCCCGATTTTAACGTAAATTCACCAAAACGTAATACCTGCTTTTCTATCGCAAATTCAATAAACTCGCGTTGATAATTTTTCATGTGTGTATTCCTGTTCACTTAACTTTAACGTAGCTTTAATGTAACGGTAACTTTGACTTAATGTACCTTAGCTTAATGCCGCTTTTTGTATGTCGAATAATTCACTAATACCATTTTTAGCTAGCTCAAGCATTGCTTGCATTTCTTCAAAGCTAAACGGTTCTTCTTCTGCAGTACCTTGTACTTCAATAAGCTTACCCGTATCCGTCATCACAACGTTCAAATCCGTATCAGCCGCTGAATCTTCAGGGTAATCTAAATCAGCAACAGGTTCGCCTTTATAAATGCCAACCGATACCGCAGCAATCATGTGCTTAAGTGGATTGGTTTTAATAATATCTTTGGCACGCATATAGTTAAGTGCATCAACAAGCGCAACACAAGCCCCCGTAATAGACGCAGTACGTGTACCGCCATCGGCTTGAATAACATCACAATCAACCGAAATCGTATTTTCACCTAGCGCTTTTAAATCTACCGCAGCACGTAATGCACGAGCAATTAAGCGAGAAATTTCTAATGTACGACCACTTTGTTTACCTGAAGCCGCTTCACGACGCATACGTGTATGCGTAGAGCGAGGTAACATACCGTATTCAGCAGTAACCCAACCTTTACCTTTACCCTTCAAAAAGCGTGGTACACCTACTTCAACGGTCGCAGTACAAATTACTTTAGTATCGCCAAACTCAATGAGTACTGAGCCTTCTGCATGAGTAGTAAATTGACGGGTAATCGTAACAGGACGAATTTGTCCTAATGTTCTGCCGCTTGGACGCATAGAATGTTCCTTTATAATAAATAGTGAAGCTGATAAATTAATTTTAGCTATTATAATGCCTATAACACTTTTTTGAAATATAGTTAACGAGTACAAGGTCATGTAATTGTCTTCATACAGAGATTATCAGAGAAAATAATGAAATTTTTTAACCTATTTCTATTAAGTATTAGTTTACCTTTATTGTTTGGTAGCCTTGCTATAGCCAATACAACTTTAGCGGTAACACCAATATTACCTGCCTACAGTAAGGTCTATGACGATCAACGAGACCCCTTTAAAGACGGAGCCGCTGCAATTGCTTTGGCACAAAAAACACATCGCCAAGTACTGATTGAAATAGGCGGCACTTGGTGTAGCTGGTGCCATAAAATGGATGCCTTTCTCGCTAGCAATCCTGACGTTTATAATGCGTTACATAGCCAGTATGTCTTATTAAAAGTCAGTGTTAGTGATAGTAATGAAAATAATGATTTTATGAAATCACTCCCGCCAGTACTTGGTTATCCACATATGTACGTGTCAACGGCCCAAGGAAAAATGATTTTATCTAAAGATACAGCTGAACTATTAGACGAGGGTAACTATTCAAAAACGCAATGGTTAAGCTTTTTAAATACTTGGTCTGTTGATGCGATATTAGCTAAGACATCGATAACATCGACGAACGTCAAATAATTTCATCTAACGATAAGCGCTGCCATAGTGTATCAACTTGTATTAAATAGCCGTACGCTTAGGTTATAGGAGCACATGAGTGAACTCAAAACAGACCATAAACACTAAACCAACCTCTTTTTTTGATAAAAATTATCAAACACCTGAATTCATCACCACTAACATAAAAAAAACGGTACAAAACAGACGTCATTTTCTAAAAGCGGCAGCCGGTATGGGCGCATTAACGAGTTTACCTTCGTTTAATGTTACCGCTAAAACACAAGCCTCACTGACTAATTTACTGAGCACTTTACTTAAGAAAGACCCGTGGTTAACACTGAATTCAACCCTAAACCACCTGTTACCCAGTTCACCTACAGGCCCGAGTGCTATTGACATTAAAGCCATTGATTATTTATATCAGGTCATGACAGTACAACCAACCGAGTTAGAAGAAAAAGACTTTATTCTCAAAGGTGTTGGTTGGCTGAATGGCTATGCCCAAAGCGAAAAATCAGCTGATTTTTCTCACTTAATTTTTTCAGATAAAGAGGAGCTACTACGTGGTATTAGCCAATCAAAAGCGGGACAGAATTGGTTAAATACCTTACTGGGTTATATTTTTCAAGCCATGCTGTCTCCTCCTAGTTATGGTGGAAACCCTCAAGGTATTGGTTGGCAATGGCTAGATCATCAAGCGGGCTTTCCTCTCCCTGAAAAAGGTCAACGTTATTTTGAATTACCAACCAGAGCGCGTATCAGTTTAATCAGTCATGTCAGTTACCGTAATATGTCTCAGCAAGAAGGTAGCCATAAAAAATCACCGCAAGGAACACGAAAAGCATGACCAAAAGCAACGATTACGATATTTGTATTATTGGCAGCGGTGCTGGAGCCTCCCCTATTGCCCATCAATTAGCCAAAGCCGGCGCTAAGGTATTAGTGCTTGAAAAAGGCCCTTGGTTAACTGAAAAAGAATTTTTCAAAGATGAGTTAACCATCAGTGTTCATGACGCTTATAATCCAAAATTAAGCGATGAACAACACGTCATTGAAGAAGAGTATTTAGATGAAAATAACAAACCTTTTTGGCAAGATGAAAAAACGAGTGACTCGGGTTGGAGTTGGTGGAATGGCAATGTTGTAGGTGGTTCTTCAAATTTTATGAGTGGCTATTTTCATCGTTTAAAACCTATCGATTTTCGTTTAAAGTCTGAATTTGGCGCAATAAAAAATGCCAATATTGAAGACTGGCCTATCAGTTACGATGAACTTGAACCCTATTATGCGAAAGTAGAGCGCGAAGTTGGGGTATCGGGTCGCGTAGTTAAGCATCCTCATCAAGAGCCTCGTTCAACGGATTTTCCCTACCCACCTATTGCCGAATTACCCGTGTCATCATGGATAGATAAAGCCGCTAAAGATATTGGCTATCATGCTATTCCTGTACCTAGAGCTATATTGTCACAGCCTGCTATGGGTAGACGCAGCTGCGAATATTCGGGTTATTGCAGCAGTTACGGTTGCTCATCTGGTGCTAAAGGTAGTGGTCGAGCCGCCTTATTAAACAACGCGGTCGCATCAGGTAATTGCACCATTACAGCTAACGCCAAAGTTTATAAAATTGCCAGTGACGCAGAAGGTAAAATAACGGCAGTTCATTATTACAATAAAATAGGGCGCAAGAAAAAAGTCACTGCAAAAATATATGTTGTTGCATGCCAAGCCGTTGAAACATCACGCTTATTGTTAGCCTCTACGGGTAAAAAATTTCCACACGGTTTAGCTAATAATAATGGTCAAGTCGGTAAAAATTTATTGTTTAGCGGAGGTGGGACGGGACAAGGTGACTTTAACTATGCTGATTTATCACCTCAAAAAGTCAATGAACTAAAAGTCGTTGGTCCCTTTATTAATAGAGCGCTACAAGACTGGTATCAAATTTCAGATAAAAGCTTTAAGGGCGCTAATAAACAAGGTCAAGCCAAAGGCGGTACAATAGACTTTTTATTTCACCAAAACCCTATCTCTAGAGCGCGCGGTACACAATGGGGAGTGACTAAAAAGGGTAACGACAAGCTACTGTGGGGCGAAGATTTAAAGCAGCGCTTAAAAACAGAGTTCACGAGTTATAAAACGTTACGGTTTGAAGTGTTTAATGATTGGTTACCAAACGACGACTGCTTTGTAAGTTTAGACAATAACGTAACAGACCAATGGGGCGACCCGGTAGCAAAAGTACGTATTGGTTATCATAATCATGACCTTGACGTGGGTAATTACTTATCGGCAAAAGCAGAAAAACTACTTGACGCTTTAGGTGCTAAAAATATTTCATCTTCGGTGAGTGGCGCTCCTTCAACCAATTTAATGGCTGGTGGTTGTCGCTTTGGTAATAATCCTCAAAAATCAGTACTCAATAAAAACTGTCAAGCCCACGAAGTAGATAACTTATATGTAACCGATGGGTCATTCATGCCTACCGGAGGCAGTGTGCCTTATACCTTTACTATTTATGCTAATGCCTTTCGTGTCGCAGATAAAATAAAAGCTCACTGGTTAACACTACCCAGCTAGAAATAAGTCTATTAACTCGTTAACAAATTTAGAATAGTCTCGTGATACTTTTGTGAAAATGTATTGTCAAACTTAAGTTATCTAACTACTTCACAGTAATCGTTATGTATTTTTACTGTGAAGTGAGCATTTAACTCATAATTATTGGTGACAAAGATGAACACTAAATTACTTATATCGAGCACATTACTTTTAGTATTAACCGCATGTGGCTCTAGCTCTGATGACAGTACTACTCAGCCTCAAGAAACTATTCCCGTATCAGCAATTGCGGAAGTACCCGTAATTATTGAAACACCTGAAGTGATCGAAGTACCAGAAGTAGAAGAGGTAATCGAAGCATCAAACCCTGTTACTGCGGAAGAAACTATTTCTACCGGTATGTTTTTAGATTCAGCCGTTACAGGACTCAACTATAAAACGGCAAGCCAAAGTGGCACCACTAATGCTCTTGGAGAGTTTAACTTTCAAACAAATGAAACGATTACCTTCTCTATAGGTGATATTGAACTACCTAGTACAACAGCGGCTCTTTACCTAACCCCTTTAGAGCTCTATCAAACCAAAGATATTAATCAAATTGAAGTTGTAAATTTAATCCGACTTTTACAAAGTCTTGATATGGATGGTGATGCGAGCAATGGCATCGAAATAGATGATTCAGTACATCAACTAGCCGCTAACCTAGACATTGATTTTTCAAGTAATGATTTCGAACAACAAGTAGCGACACTTGTTAGCCAAAGTGGTGCCGCTAACCAAACGCTTATTGCTGCCAATATCGCCATTGCACATTTTCAGTTAACGTTAGATAAAATCGCTGATGACGAACTAAAGAGCTGTACAACAAACCACGCTCTTGTAGGACAAAGCGGCTTTTTTAACACCATTGCTCATAATGTTTCAGGTAAAGCGACTGTTATTGATGACTGTACCATAGAAATTAGTCAATTTAGTTATGACGGTGGCGGTCCTGTCGTGTATTTATATGCCGCTATCGATCATCAATACAATAGCAGCGATGCTTTCGAAATAGGTCCACGATTAAGCGGACGACAATTCAACAACGATACTTTCACCATTACCTTACCTGCAGGTAAAAGTTTAGATAACCTTAACGGATTAAGTGTTTGGTGTATTGATTTTAAAGCTAATTTTGGCCAAGTAGAATTCACACCATAACGCTAGTTGAGTAGCTCCCCTCTTAACTCTATGTCGCCTTATTCACCCCGTAAGGCGACTTATTAACTATTGAATTTCTGGCTAGATACATCAACCTGAGGCATAATCCTAAACAATTAATAGTTTTAGATTTGAGTATAATATGATTTACAGTATGACTGCGTTTTCACGCGTTGAAATTAAAGGTGACTGGGGTAATGCGGTTTGGGAAATTCGCTCAGTTAACCAACGTTTTCTTGAAACATATTTTCGTTTACCCGAACAATTCCGTAGTATAGAACCGGTATTACGAGAACGTTTTCGTAAACAGCTTAATCGCGGTAAAGTAGAATGTAGCTTACGTTTTAATGCAAACCCTGCCAATAAAAGTGAGTTAGCCCTAAATCAAGGCCTAGCACTACAACTTATACAACACGCTAATTGGATTAATGAACAAACACTTAATAGCCAAGTTAATCCACTTGAAGTAATGCGTTGGCCGGGTGTGATGGAAGCGCCAGAAAGCGACATGTCTGCTATTCAAGCAGAATTACTTACCGCCTTTGACCAAGCACTTACCGACTTTATTGCCGCTCGCGCTAGCGAAGGTGAAAACCTTAAAGTAATGATTGAACAACGCCTTGACGCAATAGCAAGCGAAGCAGATAAAGTACAAACTTATATGCCAGACGTTATTGAATGGCAACGTAACCGTATTATCGACAAATTCACAGACGCTAAAATTGATGTAGACTCAGGCCGTGTTGAACAAGAACTTGTTTTATTAGCACAAAAAATGGATGTTGCCGAAGAACTTGATCGCCTCAACAGCCATGTTAGTGAAACGAAGAAAATATTGAAAAAAGGTGGTGCCCAAGGTCGTCGTTTAGACTTCATGATGCAAGAATTTAACCGTGAAGCGAATACCCTTGGCTCAAAATCTATTAATACCGACATAACCGCCAGCGCTGTTGAATTAAAAGTATTAATTGAACAAATGCGTGAGCAGATCGCGAATATTGAGTAGTTTTTTATCCGACAAACAGAGTAGTCACTAAAGCCTCGTTTACGAGGTTTTTTTATGAGTCAATTTCACTAAGGCGCATCTCTCTCTGTTGGTGTTTTAGTAAAGGTTCCAACCATTTTATGCGGGTTTACTTCTGCGCTATGATCTTTTGTCGCCTGCGCCCACCAAGTAAGTTGATTAAACGTTCTATCAAAATAATCAAACCAAGATGTTTGCTCTTTACCCGTTTGCATTGCTCCATTTTCGGTAAAAATTTCTTGCGCTTTAGGCACGTGAATCATTGCCGAAACAGATAAACATCCTAGCTCAGAAAGAAACGTTCTCATACCTACCGCTGCACGCATTCCGCCCCACTGACCCGCAGAATAAGTCACAATAG
>Ga0308012_10001307_pt1 | contig 13386 bp, 11 predicted proteins | sample Neamet179_FD_203133 | JGI IMG/M metagenome (GOLD analysis project Ga0308012, IMG submission 203133) | Marine microbial communities from water near the shore, Antarctic Ocean - #179 | ecosystem: Environmental > Aquatic > Marine > Unclassified | place: Southern Ocean | collected 2014-07-25 | reverse complement strand
ACATACTCCCTGCTCTTTTATTCCTTTAATACACTTGTTACCCTTTTCGATTAGATGTTCCCCATAACAGACTTCACAGCAAAGCCGTAATGCACATTATTAGATCAGTCCTCTATTTCATTAAAGTGTTATAACGACTTGTTAACATGAATGACAGCATTTACTATAAAGCACAATTAAAAAAAATTTATCATAATACTAGGTATTCTCATGTTTAAAAAAATAACAAAGAAAAACACTCGACAACTATTATCTCTTGTCAGTATAGCTACTGCGAGTTTAACGATGACAAACAGCGCAAATGCTACCATTGTTGAATTTCAAACTTCGCAAGGTAATTTTAAAGTTAACTTATTTGATCAAACAACGCCTAAAACCGTCGATAACTTCCTTAGTTATGTCAATAGTGGCCATTATAATAATTCAATTGTCCATAGAGTAGCCCGTAATTTTGTTGTTCAAGGAGGGGGATATGAATTTGAAGGCTCTTTCCCCTTAAAACGCCTTGCCATAAATGATCCCGTAATAAACGAACCTATTTACTCTAATGTACAAGGTACAATAGCGATGGCTAAAATAGGCAGCGATGTTAACAGCGCTACCGATCAATGGTTTTTTAATTTAGTCGATAGTAGCGCTAACTTAGATCTGCAAAATGGGGGGTTTACCGTTTTTGGTCAAATTATTGATGATCCAAATGATGACGACGACGGCATGGCGGTAGTGAATAAAATAGCGTTACTTAATTTATGTAACACCCCTAATTTATCAGGTGTTCCAGTGGTATTAAATGCAGGGCAAGCCTGTAATGAGTTAATAGCCCCCGGTATAGAAAACTTTGTAGTGATAGAAGCAATAACGATTGTTGATAGCTCTGAAGTTACTGACAGTGATTTAACCCCAACGCTATCAATAGATAGTGATCATGATGGCGTAATAAATAGTGATGATGCATTCCCAACTGATCCACTAGAAACAGTTGATAGTGATTTAGATGGTATTGGAAATAATACTGATGCATTCCCAACTGATCCACTAGAAACAGTTGATAGTGATTTAGATGGTATTGGAAATAATACTGATTCTGATGATGATAATGATGGAACACCCGATGTTAACGATGCCTTTCCAACTGATCCACTAGAAACAGTTGATAGTGATGTAGATGGTATTGGAAATAATACTGATTCTGATGATGATAATGATGGAACACCCGATGTTAACGATGCATTCCCACTTGATTCTACAAAGTCTATTGCCGAAAGCGGTGAAGCTACAGGTAGTGGCGGTTCAACAACTTTGTTTAGCCTTGTAATGCTAAGCTTATTAACAATCAGAAAGCGTTTAATAAAGAAATAGAATAATTAAATAGGTAGGTATAAGGAGGGTATTCGTAATACTTATAAATATTATTAAATTCTACCCAATAAAAAAGCAGCGTATCACTCAGTGATAACGCTGCTTTTTTTACTTTATCGTTAATGTGTCAACCAATAAAGTGTTGTACTTTTTATATTGAGTGCCCAAACCTCGAACACTCGTATATTGAGTACTATTTACATCACAAGATTATTTACCGCGTGTAAACTCTGGGTAAGCTTCCATACCACAATCTGCGATATCGCCACCTTCGTACTCATCTTCAGCACTAACACGAATACCAACAACTTTCTTCAATACATACCACACAACGAAACTCGTAGTGAATACCCAAACAAAGATAGTTGCAGCACCAATAAGCTGACCACTGAAACTAGAACCCGAGTTAGTGATTGGAACAAGCATTAAACCAAAGAAACCAACAACACCATGAACAGAAATGGCACCTACTGGATCATCAATTTTTATTTTATCTAACGCTAAGATAGACATTACTACAATAATACCCGCAATCGCACCAAACATGGTTGCTTGTAAAGGTGTAGGAGTAGAAGGTTCAGCAGTAATAGCAACTAAACCTGCTAATGCACCGTTTAAAGCCATTGTTAAATCAGCTTTTTTGAATAAGAACTTAGCAAAAATAAGTGCCGCAATAGCACCGGCAGCAGCAGCAGCGTTAGTATTTAAAAATACCATGGCAACAGAGTTAGCACTGGTAATATCACCCAGTTTTAATACAGAACCACCGTTAAAACCAAACCAACCCATCCATAAAATGAATGTACCTAATGTAGCCATTGGTAAGTTAGCACCAGGGATAGCATTTACTTTGCCGTCTTTAGTGTATTTACCTTTACGAGCGCCTAATAATAATACACCGGCTAATGCAGCAGATGCACCCGCCATGTGAACAATACCAGAACCTGCGAAATCAGAGAAACCTAAGTCACCTAATGTATATAAACCAAATACAGATGCACCATTCCAAGTCCAGCTACCTTCCATTGGGTAGATAAAACCAGTTAAAACAACGGTAAACGCTAGGAAAGACCAAAGTTTCATACGCTCAGCAACCGCGCCAGAAACAATCGACATTGCAGTAGCAACAAAAACTACTTGGAAGAAGAAGTCAGAAGCATTTGAATAAACAGAATCACCGTCAAAGCCGGCTTCAGCAGATTCAGCTAATACAGTACTTACTAGAGCGTCAGCAGAGGCTGCCCCATCTAATGCAATACCTGATAAGAAAACACCACCACCGTACATAATCTCGTAACCGATAACTAAGTACATGATACAAGAGATAGCATATAGCGCGACGTTTTTAGTTAAAATTTCAGTGGTATTTTTAGCACGTACTAAACCCGCTTCTAACATTGAGAAACCAGCTGCCATCCACATTACCAAGGCACCACAAATTAAGAAATAAAATGTGTCCATAGCATATTGAAGTTGAAATATATTTTGTTCCATTATTATTCGCCTTATAGTGCTTCAGAATCAAGCTCACCAGTACGAATACGTACTGCTTGCTCTAGGTTATAAACAAATATCTTACCGTCACCAATTTTGCCGGTGTAAGCTGCTTTAGTAATCGTTTCAACTAAACGCTCAACGATATCGTCATTTACCGCAATTTCTAATTTTACTTTAGGTAGAAAATCAACTTGGTATTCCGCGCCGCGGTATAATTCAGTATGACCTTTTTGACGACCAAAGCCTTTAACTTCACTTACTGTGATACCTTCAACGCCAATTTCAGAAATGGCCTCTCTAACATCATCTAATTTGAATGGCTTAATAATTACGCTTATCAGTTTCATGTTAACCCTTATGTGTGGTTTTAAATTGTATTAACCTTAATAGTACAATTAATATGCCAAGATGACTTTACCTTGTTAATTAATAGTTTAGCTATATAGTTAGTATTAAAAACACATATACCGCACCAGGTTGGTGCGGTATATGTTGCAACTGATATTATATGGTGCAATTGATCATCGTAAATCCGCGTGTCATTTACTGGCAGGAAAATATTTAAAGGATATTCGATTGAATGTATTAAGATATCTTTATCCTGTATACATATCAGTAAAGGACTTCACTGAAAAGCCATTTAATAATTGATCGCCTATTTTCAACACAGGTACACCACGAAGACGGGTCGTTGCAAACTCTTTTTGTCCTTTAGGCGTTTTAATATTGCATAATCTAAACGAAATATTTTGTTGCTCTAAGTAACGTTTCGCCGTTTGGCAATGAGGACATTTATCGGTGGTATATAACACAACACGTTTCATTAATTAGCCTTTTAAGTGAATAGGATTAAGTCGATTTAGAAGCGTAAATATTAACGTTTGATCCTACGTTAAATAACACTTTATTTGATCTAAATTTTACACTATTTTACTTCAATAACACGTCAATTCAATATTAAGCGCACATTGAGAAGTTCATTATCCACTATTCCCCTCTTCAATAATGGTAAGCGCGTATCATCTTAGCTTATCATTTGAATCTAAGTTTTCTCCTGCACCTACATTGCTCCTTTACAATAAAAGCATTAGAATGGCGGCCAATTTCATTTGCTGTGAGGTCAATTTTTTGTTATTGATGATCGACAACTACGACTCATTTACGTTTAACTTAGTGCATTATTTTCAAGCCCTAGGTCAAGAGGTGATTGTCTACAGAAATAATGAAATTAGCCTAATAGAAATAGAACAGTTAAAGCCGCAATATATTGTGATATCGCCTGGACCTGGTGATCCCGATTCCGCAGGCATATCGCTTGAGGTAGTTAAGTGCTTTGCCGGTAAAATTCCTTTATTAGGCGTTTGCTTAGGCCATCAATGTATCGCCCAACACTTTGGTGCTAGCGTAGAAAAAGCAGCCTTAGTTATGCACGGTAAAACGTCTAATATTCGTCATAACCAAAAAGGCTTGTTTTTGGCATTAAATCAACCATTACAAGTGACTCGTTATCATTCACTAATTGTGAATAAATACTCATTACCCGCAGAAATAATCATAACCGCATGGACTGAAAATAAACAAGGCGGCGTTGATGAGATTATGGCGTTAGAACATAAAACCTTACCCATTAGTAGCGTTCAATTTCATCCTGAATCAATACTTACAGAGCAAGGAAAAAATTTATTAGACAATTTTATCAAGCAATTTAAAAATTATCAGATAAGCTAATAACAGAAGCTTTTTCAATAAAGCTAAAACTGACTCATCATTAATTTTAGTAAAATAATCAGCCTAATGTATTCAAAACCTCTTTTAAAACCAGATAAGTAATAACGTCGCTATGCAAATTTTTGAAAATAATAATACTGTAGCCCATATATACCAGCGTGCAACTAGCCTTTCTATAAGTAAAGAATTTACAGAGAGGCAGTGTGGAAAAGTAACGATGGTAGACCATCAAAATAGCGAACAAGAAAACCGTCGTAGAGAACTGTTATCTGTTGAGGTCCAAGTTCAACAAGAAAAAATAATCACTGAACATGGCGATGAGCATTTTCGCCAACAAACAATGCATAGTTTATTTAAAAAATTAAGTACAAAAATCAATAGCGATTTTGACAATAAAGAACACCTTTATCATCACATTCTAGGTATTGAGGATGCAGGACCGGCTATTCTTGATATTTTATCGGCGCGTGCAGCTTCAGTGAAGCAAATAAAAGCGCTTTCTGTTTTATTACCTTGGTTAAGTCATAATTTAGTAAGCTTAGTCAATAAACCACAATATCGAAAACGTGCTGATGTAAAAGTGACGGATGCTAAGCTTGCATTAAGTTACATAGGGTTAGATAACTTAAAACTAGTCATGCCAATGTTTATACTTAAACATTGGTTACCAGCAAGCACTGCACCCTACCCCTTAATGAAAAGAAAATTATGGAATAATAGTTTATCTATTGCGCTCGCTTCTCGTGTATTAGCAACAGAAAAAGGGCTTGATGAGTTTACCGCTTTCACTACTGCTATGCTGTCAAATATAGGTACACTAGCCGTTACTCGTTGCTATTTCACCAGCTTTAGTGACGTTCATCAAAAAGCGCTTCGTAATGCATTTATAGCTAAAGATAAGCCTTTACACAGTGCATTATCAAAAATAGACGTCAGTGAAGACCTACTCCTTGAGCAACTTATGATGCGAAGTTCACAACTTTCTGCTGATTTAATTGAAAAAATGAACTTTAAACGGCTTGCTATAACTGAACCTATCTTCGATTTAGCCTATAGTGATAGTATTGAAAAAATGCACCCTATTGCACAAATTGTCGCCAAAGCTACCGCTTACGTTACATTTAGATCTTTGGCAAAAGAAAGCCTTATTAATAACGATGAAAGCAGAACATTACTCAGTACTGTTCACTTAACATCAGACGAAATAAAGCTATTGAAAAAGAGTGATATCGATCATATAAAACTTAATTTTAATTAATTTTTTCTAACATTCGTTCTTCTCTAACTTTTATTATAACTTCCGAGTAATGATTTAAAAGCGTACCTTGAATACTATGAAAAATGACGATAACAAAATATTACATACCTAACTACCTTACTAACCCGCTAATATATATTCATCCTTAATTAATAAGTGCGAATAAAAAAATTAAAATTTATTTTCAATGCCCTACCGCCACTACACATAAGACAAGTAAGCCCTTTCCTGTCATACTAGCTATCTATTTTTAACGTACTATTATTATTTTCATAATAGTGTCAATTTTCATTAAGCTTTATCTACTTTTTACAGTAAAGTGTTAAAAGTATTACCCACTTACTAAATTAGGATTTTTAAAATGTCAGAACACTTTTCAGTTGAACGCGGTTTATTTGATGACGTGATGGTACCAAATTACTCACCTTCAGCAGTTATTCCGGTTCGCGGTCAAGGCTCTCGCGTGTGGGATCAACAAAATAATGAGTATATAGACTTCGCTGGTGGTATTGCGGTTAGTGCTTTAGGTCATTGTCATCCTGCCTTAGTCGCTGCATTAAAAGAGCAAGGCGAGAAAATCTGGCATGTATCAAATTTATTAACCAATGAACCTGCTTTGCGTTTAGCTAAAAAGCTTGTTGATAATACCTTTGCTGAAAAAATATATTTTTGTAACTCTGGCGCAGAATCAAATGAAGCAGCCCTTAAATTAGCACGTCGTTGGGCGTTAGAAGTTCATGGTGAAAGTAAATCTCAAATAATTGCCTTTAAACAAGGATTTCATGGCCGTACTTTTTTTACGGTAACGGTTGGCGGCCAAGCCGCTTATTCTGATGGTTTTGGACCTAAGCCTGGTAACATTGACCATGCTGAATATAATAACCTTGAGAGTTTAAAGGCAATCATCTCGGATAATACCTGTGCCGTAATGATTGAGCCATTACAAGGTGAAGGCGGCGTTGTTCCTGCAACCGAAGAGTTTATTAAAGGTGTACGTGCTTTATGTGATCAACATAATGCCTTATTAATTTTTGATGAAGTACAAACCGGTTTTGGCCGTTTAGGTGAATTATATGCTTACATGGGCCTAGATGTTACGCCAGATATTTTAACTACAGCGAAAGGTTTAGGTGGTGGCTTCCCTATCGGTGCGATGCTAACCACTACTGACATTGCTAAGCATCTTTCAGTGGGTACACACGGTAGCACTTACGGTGGTAACCCATTAGCTTGTGCTGTTTCTGAAGCCGTATTAGATATAGTAAATACTGAAGAAGTTTTAGCCGGTATCGTAAGTAAAGCTAAAATTTATATCGATGGTTTAAACGCTATTAATGCTAAATATAATGTCTTTTCTGTTATTCGTGGTAAAGGCTTATTAATTGGCGCGGTATTAAACGAAAGATATCAAGGTAAAGCGATAGAGGTTTTAAATGCAGCGATGGCGGAAGGCCTTATGGTGCTAGTTGCTGGTGCAAATGTTATTCGCTTTGCTCCTTCGTTGGTTATACCTGATGAAGATATTACACTAGGTTTAGCGCGCTTTGAAAAGGCAATAGCGAGTTTAGTATAGCTTTATCTCGCGCTATTATGGCTTAATAATAGCGCAGTGAAGCTTAGAAAATGCTCAGTAAAAATTAATATAATTGATGACCTATTATTCCCATTACGCTCGAATAGGTCACATTAATTAGCCCACTAATGAATAGTGTTGATGTAAACGCCTGCGGTGAGTAACACTGTAATTATATTCATTATATACGCTCTAAAAGTATCCTATAATCAGGTAAGTGTAGATTCACTAGCAAAGGTAAATGAAACTATTATGGTTACAGACACTGATGATTATATTCAAATAATCGAATACCTTACAGAGCATTTAAGCTTGTTTGAAAATTCAATCTTGCAAGACAAAAATAACGAAACGGTTATATCAGTGATTGAAGTTGAACTTGGCGAACAAATAATTAATGTGTGTAGTCAAAATGAAAAGTTAACGTTTAATCAACGTAATGATATTATTCGAGAAGTTGACGCAGTACTTTGCGATCTTGAAGAAATATTCTCCGGTATGATCCATAATCCCGTTAATGCTGCGCAAAAAGCATTCATCTGTGAATTTGCTGGTTTTATCAAGAATCTTTTTGATAACTTTATCCATAAAACATAGTACTAATCACTTTGGTTCGTACCACATAATAAAAAAGTATTTACTCACCACAGTAAATTTAATGAATACAGGTAGCATCGTTGTACATGAATTCTAATAATAAAATCCCGTTGTATGGTTTTAATAATTTAACTAAAAGTTTAAGTTTTTCGTTATATCGCGTTCATTACCTTCCTTCTAATCAGGCTAATAGTGACTACACAACCTATATTAATCAAACTTATAGCAGTGAATCACTTGAAATTATGCTCACTAAAATTTGCCATGCTATCGGTGGTAATGTATTAAATATAGCAAGTCAAAACTATACACCGCAAGGCGCGAGTGTAACGCTTATGATTTCAGAAGAAGCAAAACCAGAATCTTTAGTAGCCCATTTAGATAAAAGTCACTTGTGTATTCATACTTATCCCGAAGAAACAGCTCACGAGAATATTGCTATTTTTAGAGCCGATATAGAGCTATCAACCTGTGGCGTTATTTCACCTTTAAAAGTATTAGATTATGTTATTGAAGCGTTCTCAGCAGATATTGTCGATATAGATTATCGGGTACGAGGTATGACTCGAGATCAACAAGGTAGAAAATATTTTAATGACCATAACATCACTAAAATCAGTGATCATTTAACAAAAAGCACACTTAAAAAATACCGTATCCACGATAGCACAATGACAACTCACAATTTGTTTCACTGCAAATTGGGCAGACAAGCTATCGAATTAAAGCAGCATATATTTACGCTTGATGAACACCCTATTGATTATCAAAATGAAGCACAAATAAAAGCACAAATAAATGCAGAGCTAACCGAACTTTTTACCGGTAAATGAGCCATGCATTAGATTCTTTATAATAGCGAGAAGACAAATACCCTGTAACAATAATTAAAAGCATTACGACAGGTCTACTATTTTAATATCTCAATTAAACTCATTGACTCTTTTTATTTTTTCAAAGAAATATTATTTACCTTTACTCTCTTCAGTAAAATCGAAAACTTTGAATGGTACAGAGTAGAGTTACAAGGTAAGCTAATGTAAAGTATACTTATTTAAGTTTTTATATTTTAAAAAAATAATATGACTAAATAATGTTGAGTAAAATAATGAGATTTTATATGAAATATTTAATAGCGATTGTTTTAATTTTTATAACATTAGCTTTTGCTCAGGCCAAGGATTCTATTGAGTTAAGCCGAGATGATAAAAACTATAAAACAGAGCTAATGTGGCCAGAAATCACTATTCCCTGGGGAATGGTAATGTTACCTGATGGACGTATGTTAGCCACAGAACGTTCAGGTACACTCTTCCTACTGGATAAGCATAAAAAGGCGATTAAAATCGCTGGACTACCTACAATACATGCGAATGGCCAAGGAGGATTGCTTGATATTGCTTTGCATCCTGATTTTAAAAAAAATAATGTTCTATTTTTTACCTTTGCTAGCAATGAAGGAAAAGGTAGAGGCAGTAATACCGCTTTAATGCGTGCCAAATTAGATATAAATAAATTAAAGTTAACGCATAAAAAGATATTATATAAAGGTGAGTTCAACTCTTATAATAGCGAGCATTACGGGAGTAGAATAGTAATAGCTGACAACTATATATACTTTTCAATTGGTGATAGAGGTGCAAGAGACTTAAACCCTCAAAACTTATCGTTAGATGGCGGGAAAATCTATCGTTTACATCTTGATGGTTCTATTCCTCTTGATAACCCTTTTGTACATCAAGCTAAAATCAACTCATCTAACATTAAAACAGCGACTTATTCTTATGGTCATCGTAATCCACAAGGTCTCATTAAATTTGGTCAAACAGGTCAAATTTGGTCTCATGAGCATGGTCCTAGAGGCGGTGACGAAGTCAACTTAATTCAAGCGGGAAAAAATTATGGTTGGCCAGTCATAAGCTATGGCATTAATTATAGTTATACAAGGTTTACAGACTTAACTGAAAAAGAAGGAATGGAGCAGCCCAAACTCTATTGGGTTCCATCCATTGCGCCTTCTGGAATGGCATTTATTAACAGCGTAAAGTATCCAAGCTGGCAAGGTAAAGTATTACTCGGCTCGATGAAGTTTAACCACCTTATTTTATTAGATATTCTTGACGATAACGTAATTAAGCAAACCAAGTTACTGGATGATATTGGCGGTAGAGTCAGAAATGTTATTCAAGGCAGCGATGGCTTTATTTACTTAGGCGTGGATGGTGTCGGTATTTTACGCTTACTCCCTTAAGAGAGTATCAATCTACTGATATTATTAACCTTAGCTTTGAAGAATATTTTATCCGTTAATGAAAGTATCACAAGACTATTTTCTCGTATTTAAGTTATTCGTTATTTATTACATATTACGTAAAGCATGTACCACGTATCAAGGGGCAAGATTGAAATTATATTTTCTAATTTTATGTACATTATTGGGGCATTGTTCACTCAGTGCAAAAACAATAAATAACGACATAGAAAAAATTACGGTTACGGCAACACGAAGTAATAATGCGTTGTTAACATTAAATACAAACCTATCAATTATTGATCATGACGTATTAACGCTTATTGAACAGGAACACATTAACCAAATTATAGCTCGCGTACCGGGAGGATGGATTAGTAGAGGAAATGGTCAAGAGCATTTAACCGCTATTCGATCCCCAGTATTAACGGGGGCTGGCGGTTGTGGTGCTTTTTTTATTGCGCAAGACGGCATTCCTTTACGTGCCCCAGGTTTTTGTAATGCGAATCAATTAATGGACGCAAATACAGAACAAGCTCAACGTATCGAAGTACTCAGAGGCCCTGCAAGTACGTTATATGGCACTAATGCAGTACACGGAGTACTTAACGTTTTAACGCCTGATGCGTTGGCTGATAATGATGACAAAATTGGTCTAACTTCGGGTCCTCATGATTATTATCGTGGTGATCTGAGTATCACAACTCAACAGTCAAACCATGGATTTATGATTTATGGAAATGCGGCCAGTGATGGCGGTTATAAAGATGATAGTGGCTTCGAACAAAAAAAAATCAACGCTATACATCAATACAAAAATAATAAAATAGCGATTAAAAATGTAGTCGCTTTCACTGATTTGAAGCAAGAAACTGCTGGTTTTATTCAAGGCGAAAAAGCTTACGAAGACGCATCACTAAAACGGAGTAACCCTAACCCAGAGGCTTTTCGAAACAACCAAACAGCAAGAGCTTATAGCCATATTCAATATATTGTTGACGACACTCTCTCACTGAGTGTTAAACCTTACCTACGTTGGGCTGAAACACAATTTTTACAACATTTTCTTCCCTGGCAATCACTTGAAAAAAATGAACAAAAAGGAATCGGCTTACAATCTCAGTTAGAAAAGCGCTTTAACCATATTCACTGGCTAGTGGGTTTTGATACCGATTTAACTCACGGTAACTTACTTGAAACACAAGCAGAGGATTTCTCTCCATCAATCCCACAAGGTGAACATTACAAGTACAACGTAAAGGCGAGTATTTATGCACCTTTCACTCACGTAAACTGGTTTGCTACGCAGGCGTTAAAACTCAGTGCTGGCTTAAGGTATGAACATACATCCTATGATTATAAGAATCAATTAAGTGACGGTAGTGCTTGTTTAAACAGTATTGAGAATTGCCGATTTAGTCGCCCTGAAAGTCAAAAAGTGACCTATCAAGACACCTCTTATCAGCTTGGTTTTAATTACAGCGTCATTGCACAACATAATCTCTACGGACAACTTTCTTCCGGGTATCGGGCGCCACAAACAACGGAGCTTTTTAGATTACAAGCGGGGCAAGTACTTACTGATTTAGCGACTGAACAAATTAAGTCTATTGAATTAGGCCTTAGAGGACAAAATGAAACATTACTTTATGATGTAAGCCTTTTTTCAATGAATAAAAACAACTTTATTTTTCAAGACACAAATAGACAAAATATTAGCGACGGGGAAACATCTCATCGCGGTGTAGAATTTACATTCAGCTACCAGTTACCTGCGAATTTTTATATGAATACAAATGGTACCTATGCTGAGCATACCTATAAGTCATCGATCACCTTAAGTCGTTCGAATATTAAAGGAAACCTTATTGATACCGCACCAAAAATAATGGGCAGTATGCAATTAGGGTGGCGTCATGATATTGATAGTCAAATCGAATTAGAATGGACTCATATGAGTAAATATTATGTGAATCCCGAAAATACGGCTGAATATGAAGGACATAATTTACTTAATTTAAGAGCGAAATATAATATAAGTACTTACCTATCAATCAGTGCTCGGCTCTTAAATATTACAGATGAAGATTACGCAGAACGAGCCGATTTTAGTTTTGGTAATTATCGTTATTTTGTTGGCGAACCGCGGTCTCTTTTCGTCTCACTTCAATATATATTTTCATAAAGAATATCCTGTTCAATAACCAAGATTAATTTTTTATAACTACTCAGCCTTAATGCTGAGGAAGTATATCTATTTTATTAATCGCTTCGTTACCGTACTTTAGCTGGATAAAGCAATACGGTTATAGCTGATATATTGACCTAATGAAAAGCGTTCAGCTAGTTCAAAGGTTGGCAGTAATTTATTTCCTTTAACTTCAATGTACGACTTATCCCCTATTTTCGCTAACTTTAGTCGTTATAATTAATGAATCAAGAAGGCATTATTATTTCGATGGATTAACTTGTTTTATATCAATTGATTCTGCGATATGTGATAAGAAGAGATAAGGGTCAATATCTTTAAAATCAGGTGTATTTAATGAATACTTCATCGTTACTGAAAAATTTCCTAGGCTTGTAAAGGCTCGGGTATTTATAGCCTGTACAAGAACCGCTAATTTTTCACTCACCTCTGCATTATCCTGATGTTCAAATAAGAGTAAATATTTACCTTCACTCAATAAACCTGCGTAATCAAACTCCGTTACTTGCTGATTTATTACCGTTGCAATATCTTTTGTCACTTCAGCTATCGTTTTATTAGTGCAATGAAAAAGCAAAGCTTCCCAATTGTCGATAACGATATAACCGACACTTAAACTATATTGAAAGTTACGGGCTTTTTTAAAAGACAACTGATAATGAGCTTTTGTTTTCATTGGATCTGGCATTGCATAACTAGGCGGATTAACCTCTGCATAGGTTAAGCTTGTTTGTTTCGCTCTTACTCTAAACAATAAGCCAAATAAAATAAGTACTAGTGAGAAAACAGCAAACGATAAACTTATAACAATTAGACGTTCATTGCCGGGTTTATTAGCCGAATAAGTAGGTAGAACATGCTTACTTGCTAACGTAACCGCTTGTGTTTTTAGCTCAGTAAGACGGTTCTGCTCA
>Ga0308012_10001304_pt1 | contig 13390 bp, 9 predicted proteins | sample Neamet179_FD_203133 | JGI IMG/M metagenome (GOLD analysis project Ga0308012, IMG submission 203133) | Marine microbial communities from water near the shore, Antarctic Ocean - #179 | ecosystem: Environmental > Aquatic > Marine > Unclassified | place: Southern Ocean | collected 2014-07-25 | reverse complement strand
TTGACCTAAGTAGTTGGGCTGGTGAAACAGTTGACATTAGATTTAGATTTAGAACTGGATTTGATGGAAGTATCGCTGATAGCAATGAAAGCAGATGGTCTGGGCTTGACGGCTATGCAATCGACAATGTCACTATTTGGAAGCAAACTACAGCATTCTTAGGCAACCCGCAAACACAACAAAGTCAAATATCATTGACAAACCTTGGGCCTGGTGAAGAATATACAACCTCCTTAGCAGTGAATGTTCTCAATGACACCACATACAGAGTTAGTGCGTCATTGTCAAGCAATGCTTGGGATGAGCAACCACTCAATGACGAAATCGTTGGGTATTTGACTCCATTCAATCTTTACGACCCAGCGGTTGAAGGAATTGATTACTTCAAACCTGGTGGTTTGTATGCAGAAGGAATCTTCGACATTGGAGTGACGACAAATAATTGGGGTAATACCTTGGTTGATTTTGAAGTTGAAGCAAAGGTCTTCACCGCTACTCCTTCAGATATCTACTGTGGTGTTCCTTCAGAGATTTGTAAGGAATCATTCGAAGGTGGCTCAGAAGGATATCGATATATTGAAAGTAATAATCCTCGAGGAGCAGTATACAATGAAGCAGGATGTAATGACAAAATTTTCAACAATAACGCATATTGGTTCGGACATCCTTGCGATACCGCTACTAAAGGATACGGAGATGCATGGGGGAATGAAACAATGACCTTACCAGAAGTAGATCTTACCAGTATGTCTGGTGATTTCGTTTCACTGAACTTTGAATATTATGCCGATACATTCTATGGAATTGATTCAGATGGTACAAGTATAGTTGATGTCAATGACTATGCTGCAATCACGTTAGATTACACCAATAACGCTGGAAATTTCAGTGCTGTATTAATGGGACAATGGAACGATTATAATGAAGATGGGTCATGTAGAGTTGACGAGGATAAAGATGGTATGACCAATTCATCAGACCCGGTTGATGATGTTGAGATCTCATTTGTTGGAGATTCTAGTTCTACAGATGGATCCACTGGTAATTACAATGTATTCTTCAATACAGATGATTTAGTTAAGACTGCTAATATTGACTTGACTCACATCTATGTTCTCAATACTTCTGATTCAAATAATCAAAATTGGAACCGTGAATGTATCTCTTTAGCAGGTTCTACTGCACAAATCAATTTCGAATTCCAATCTGATGACGATGGACGAAATGGTATTAATGATGGATTCAAGGGTGTTGCATTCAACAATATCTCTCTTCAAGAGTATACTTTCTTGGAAGAAGCATCATACAACATGTCTCGTACAAATGTAGACGCTGAAGATGTATCAACAGATATTATTGCTGCTCACGAATTCACATCAGGAGTATACATGGTACAAGTTGAAACAATATTTGACAATACAACAATGGGTCAGAATTGGTTTAATGACGACGAAGTATCAGTCGCTAATAACAAGAAGAGAGTTATCTTCAACGTTGAATCAGTAGATGTAACTATTGGAAAGCCTGAAACACTATCCTGTATTTCAGACCAAGCGCTTGAGTGTGTAATGCCAATTGATGGCGCTTTAACTCATTCATGGGATATTGTAGTCACAAATGGTGTTCTTGGTGGAGATTATGTCTTTAACATGAACATTGAAGATATTACAGCAGGTTCTACTGCACATACGACTACAGCGGGTCCACAACAAAGTTTGTCCGCACATCAGCGTATTACTGTAGGGTTTACTCCATGGAATGGATGGCAAGATGGTCACCAATACAATATCAGTTTCTCAGCAGAATTAGCTAATGGTAACCCGTCAGGCAACGTTCGTTATTTCATTGCAACCTTTGAAACTAATATCGACGTAGCAATACTAGGGGATACATCTGCTCGTACTACTGCAATAAAGCAAGACTTGAATCTGTTGGGTATGTCATATACTCAATACAGCATCAATGACTGGGAGACATATTTCGATGCAGGTTGGTTTACTCATTATGACAAGATAATTCTGCCATGGCAAGATAGTCTTGCAGCCAAGGATATTGAAAATGGTGGACGCGGATACTTCCAAAAGATTGGAAGTACATCTAATCGCCAAATCCTAGAAGGATTCATGTCTGCGGGCGGAACTGTTCAAGCTCACCTTGGACCTCAAGGAAGCCAAATCTATGGTACTGACCAGGGATTATCTGGACGTCTACCATTTGGTTTAGATATCCAAAGCAGAAACACTCCTGAGAGTAAGATTACATACACAGATATGGATCTAGCAGACCCATATCACCCGCTGATGGAAAATATCAATTCCAATGCATTCCAAGGATTTGATGCAGACTCTACTGTTGCTGAAGCAGTGCTCAATACCAAGTCGGTTAGTGCGAATGAAGTGCCAGTTACATGTAATGGATACATGGAGAATGGAGGATACTTCCAAAGAGTCATCCGTTCCTCCTCAGATATCCAAGATACTGTTCTTGGTGTTTGTTCTTACTATGATGGTGGACTAATCGTTACTACAATGGATATCGCAACAGTCTCTGACCGCGCAGATAGTATGACATTCCCTCTCTTGGGTAACATGCTGTCATACCAAGTAAGTCCATACCCTGAAGGGTTTGGAACACTCGGCAACGGTCTGGAATTGACTATCAATGGAGATTCTCCAAATATTGATCCTTCAACTGGAAAGTATGCTGTAAAGTACATGAAGAGTGATGCAACGGTTACATTTGGATTTACAACCAGTACTTCATCCACTTTGTCAACAGATTGGATTGTTGATGGACCAACCTCTTGGGATGGTTCAACAATGGCGAGTGGAGTTGGACACACTACAGATACGAGTCCAGTAATGCAATTCTGTAAGAATGATTTGTCAAGTGCGACCGGATGTGCACAAGGTGAACAATGGAATGTCAAGTTGATGCTACACGATGACGCAGGTCACTCACGTATTATCGATGTCACCGTTGAAACAAACGATGTCTATGCAGACGAATACAGACCAACTGCAAATGCTGAAATCGATATGCGTCCTGAATATGCAGACCAAGTTGAATTTACTGGAACCAAAACGGTTTCAAGTACCGAATGGGATATTTACAGAATCACTCTCGATGATGATGGAGAAACAACAATCCATTTCGATGCAGGTAATTCAAGCGATCAAGATGCTTTAGAAGGAAACGGAATTGAAACCTATCAATGGAAGGTTTTGTTTGATGCACCATATGGTGTTGACGACTTTGCATTAGAAGGTCATACTTTTGTTCAAACCGACGCAAGCGATGGTGAATGGGCATATAATTTCAAGAATGAAACAGTTGACTCAACCGGTGCTAATGAAAACACCATCCGAATGGAATTAGTAACTTATGATAAGGCGGGTAAGATTTCAGAGAAATTCCGTATGTTCTTCGTTATCGTTCCAGCCGGATTCGGTGATGAAGAGCCAGTTGTACAACTTGACTCTCCAAATGCTAATTCTCGCGTCGATACAGACACAATTACAATTTCTGGGTCTGTTCTAAGTGGTAGTGAACAAGGTGAAGTATATATCGAAACAGCATTTGTTCTTGCAGACTTCAATGAATCATTCGTACAACAGTACAACAAGAAGATTCTAGGAACTTGGAACAAGACCACTTCTGGACTTGGTGATGGTGAAGCATTCGACTTGACATTATCAATGGATGGAATGTATACAAACAAATCCCAAGTAATCCTCATTTACATCAAGATCTATGAAGGAATTGGAGATGACCAACGTTGGATTTCTTACAAGCAAATAGAAATCAACTTACCAGCCTGTCAAGGAGTTGAAGCCGATGTCGCTGCTGAAGCAGCAGGTGGAGAATGGATCTTAGATGCTGATGGTGAATGCCAATGGGATGGTGCTTGGGCATTCGAGAATGATGAATGGAAGGCTCCTTCTGATGACGGCGGCAGTTCTGAAACAAGTGGTTCAATGGACGTGACTACAATCGGAATCGTTGCGGTTGTAATTATCGCTATCCTGGCTGTAACAATGGTCATAATGCGCAAGGGCAGTTCGGATTCAATGGATGACACTTCCAAGGATTTCCACGCTGCTGCTGGCGGATTTGCCGGAGCACAACTAGACCCGGTTGAACAATATGTACAACAATTGGTCGCTCAAGGATATCCTGAGGAAACAGCACGCCAGTATGCACAACAATACGCATCTCAGGCTGGAATCGGTGCTGCAGCAGCAGCGCCAGTTGCCGCTGCTCCAGTTGCCGCTGCACCAGTTGCTGCTGCTCAAGTTGATCCTGCAGTTTACCAGCAATATCTACAGCAATTCATGGGCCAAGGATATGATGAGGCTACTGCAGCGCAATACGCACAGCAGTATGCTTTGCAATATGCTCAGCAACAAGGTTGAGTTTTGCCTTTGACAGAAATTTGCCCACTATATTGAGCGTAAGCGTTGAATAATCAGGTGCTTATATTCAATTAGTATGTGCTACGGGGACAGCCCATGGACAAGACTGAGCAGTACACTGTCGCTGATATTTCCTTAGCCCCAAAGGGTGCATTGAGAGTCGATTGGGCAAGAGCAAGAATGCCGGTATTGGAAGCTCTACGCGAAGAGGCATTGAAGACAAAACCCCTAGCAGGAATGCGTGTGACAGGATGTCTTCACGTAACCAAAGAAACTGCAATACTGATAGAAACAATCGCAGCTGCAGGTGCTGAGATTTCCTGGTCCGGATGTAATCCCCTCTCAACCCAAGATGATGTAGCAGCATGGCTCGCTACTGAAGGATATTCAGTTCACGCTTGGCATGGACAATCAGTGGAAGATTTCTATTGGTGTATCGACAAGACCCTTGAATTCAGACCAACATTAACTTTAGATGATGGAGCAGATTTAATCGTCCGTGTTCATGGTGAGAAGAAAGAGTATGCAGTTGATGTAATCGGTGGTACAGAAGAAACAACCACAGGTGTTCACCGACTAAGAGCAATGGGAGATGCAGGAGACTTGCTTTACCCAGTATTAGCGGTAAACGATGCAATCACAAAGTGGGACTTTGACAATGTCTATGGGACAGGTCAATCAACATTGGACGGAATTATTAGAGCAACATCTGTATTGATTGCTGGAAAGACATTCGTTGTAGCAGGATATGGCCACTGTGGAAGTGGTCTAGCAATGCGTGCAAAGGGAATGGGTGCAAATGTAGTCATCACAGAGATTGACCCATTAGCAGCACTTAGAGCGGTAATGGATGGTTTCAGAGTAATGAAGATGGACGATGCAGCGGCGATTGGTGATATATTCTGTACTGCTACTGGAATGAAGGACATTATAGTTGAGAGACACTTTGCTTCAATGAAGGATGGTGCAATTATTTCAAACACAGGTCACTATGATTGTGAAATAAACATTGAAGGTTTGAAAAATCTTTCACAAAGTGTTAGAACCATTAGAAGCGAGAACCAAGAGTACATCTTAGCGGATGGACGTAAGATATACTTGCTTGCAGAAGGACGTTTAGTTAATCTAGCAGCAGCTGAAGGACATCCGTCAGAAGTAATGGACATGTCATTCGCTAACCAATATCTAGCATTATGCCGTCTTGCGGCAGAAGGTAAGGATATGGATCCAATTGTTTATGATATCACAAAGCAACAAGACATAGATGTTGCATCAACCAAACTTGCAACCCTTGGATTCACTATTGATGAATTAACTCAAGAGCAAATTGTTTACGCAACAGATTACACTGCTGGAACATGATTCGACATTCATCTTACCATATTGGTGAAGATGTATAGAATCAAAACTATTGCGGACACAGGGTAACTTTGTATCTAACGCTAGCGTTGTAAAGAGCCCACAACGGTAAAAGGGGTCGGAGCGAAGGTAGGTGCATGAGCGCCCGCCGCCTCTTCGCCGCAGTGCGGGACCTTGATCCACCAGGAGGTGGCGCAGAGCGTTCTTTGGCGGCCCTACTGAACGGTATTGCGGCGCCTGGACCAACGCTCGAAACCGCACCAGCGTTCGTGCCAATGTCACCCGCTGCGGATGCTCCAACGCATCCCGCGTGGACGGTGAGCGCGTTTGCAAGCCACGATCGAGGCGACCCAATCGGTTTGCTTGAGCCCGAAGTGGACTTCACCACCACAGATCTCCCCATCGAAGGCTTCTGGTCGAAGGTGGCCTGGGGCTTGCGGGAGCGAAAGGGCGAGCAAAGACGCAGAAAGTGGGCCCATGACCGGCACATCGGTCGGCGGAGCCCCCAGTTCGCCGCTCGTGTCGGTTCATGGCTGGACAAGCAGGAGCACGCAGGTGGCATTGGATTGACCCAACTAGAATGGGCGCCAGGAGCTGCAGAAGCGTTCACCGCCCGTGGCATGCCTTACGTCATGTTCGTTCGTGACGACACTGTGTTCCGCCTTGAGGAACGGTTTCGGCCCGTGATGGAGGGCGCAGCCCTCGTGTGTGCTGCTGGAGAAGGTTTGCTCACCGACATTCGATCCCGCTTTGCCATTCAACAAGGTCACAGCGTGCCGCTGCCTATCGATTTTGATGGACGCTTTGGGAGCATGGACGAAGTGAACGCCTTGCGGTCTGCCGAGCAGGCAAAGCGACCAGATGGAGCACCACCCACGATCGGCATCATGGTCGTTACCCCAGAGAAGGGGTTACGGATGTATCAACGCCTTCTGCCGAGGTTGCTTGAACGCTGGCCGGAGGCGGAAGTCCACATTGCAGGAGGCAGCGCGTACCCGCAGGAACTCGCTCATCACCCAAATGCGCGAGTGGTGGGTCACGTGGATGCTGCGACCTTCTTTGCCGGCATCGACCTCCATCTCATCCTCTTCGAGACGACCGGGTCATGGGGCCGGGTCATTGGCGAAGCAGGTTTGTTCGGGGTGCCAAGTGTGACGTCGGACGTGGGCTCGCAAAAGGAAGCCTTGGGCGAAGGAGGAATTCTGGTGGACGACGGCCATGACGCTTATGCTGTCATCGAAGCCTTGAGGGCCGTGTACGACGATCGTGAGCGCTACGGTGCATTGGCACGCGAACACACCCGAATGGTGGACCATCGACGTTCTGTGGCTGCCTTCCGTAGTGGGCTTGAGAGTCTGTTTGAAGGCCGTTGAGCAGGATCCTTGAGGGGATCGAGAATATTGCAAGGGGCGGGTATACACGGATAATTGGACCGCGTAATACATGGTTCCAGCGATACTATTTCTGAGGCGTTGATTGAAGAGGCTCAACGATTGATCAGCAAAAATGAGTGGGGTTCTGAATAAAGACATATCTTAGGGAGTTTTATTTCACACAAGCAACCATTATAGTTGAAAATTATGTCTTCCATATTGATTTGTTCGACTGCTGTGGACAATAATTATGATGAAGTCATTATCCAACACGAAGATTTGAGAATATCTCACGAGGAGATGTTAGGATAAGGTCCAATACAAGATACGAAACGGGCAGGGAATTTGTCGAAACCCAAAAGCACTAGTGGATATGCTCGAAATCAGTTGAACGATTCTCAGGAATTTGAATGGAATTATATATCGACATTGGCTGTAGTTTCGATGGTTCGAATGTATTTCTTATTCTTTGAGGACAAGACCGTGCAGTGGGATTGGCCTCATTTTCAATAGAGGGAACGTTCTTGAGGAAAAGGGTTGTCCCCGTGATATCAGGTAGTGGTTATATCGGTGTCTGTTGGGGTTTTTTGAATGATAGATAGGATTCGGCGTGTGCTCTTTAGAATGCGCCATAAAAACAGTCCCTTCCCAGGTTCGGCTGAATATTGGGAACGTCGTTACCGTGGTGGTGGAACTTCGGGGGATGGTTCGTACGGTGGATTGGCGGAGTTCAAGGCTGAAACGATCAACGCATTTGTGGCTGAAAACGGTATTGATACTGTAGTCGAATTGGGTTGCGGTGATGGAAACCAACTTGGATTGATGGATGTCCCACAGTATACTGGTTATGACATCTCTAAAACAGTTGTAGGAATGTGTGCAGAAAAGTACTCGGCTGATTCTTCAAAGAATTTTATTCACTATTTACCCGACCAATATGATGGTGAGGCGAAGGCGCAACTTTCACTCTCATTGGATATTATTTTCCACCTAGTGGAGGATGTAGTGTTTGAAACATACATGCACCATTTATTCCAGTTGGCGAGTGATTGGGTCATTGTCTATTCCAGTAACTCTGAGGATCCGCAATCAGAAGGGATTGAACACTGTAGGAATCGAAAATTCGTCGATTGGGTAGGCGCAAATATTTCCGGGTGGGAACTTGTGAACAAAATCGAAAACCGCTACCCTGAACGTTCGATTTCTGATTTCTATTTCTTCAAAAAATCGGCGTGATTTAAGCGGGCGTGCCCCTCGCTGAATCGATGGAATCTAGTCCACACCCCCAGTGCCTTTCACTCGTCTTTCAAGAAGGCACCACGTTTTGAATTGGATGGCCGGCGAGAATCTGCGTATTCGAGGATCATTCGGATTACGTGCCACGACTGATTTCGGACATCACTACATTCGGTTCATCCGAACAAAGAATGCGGGCTCTCATTACAACTAGGTCTGATGGATTAGTGAATATCGTGACCTCGCTTGAAGAATGTGAAGTGAGTGAGTTTTCGATACATCGTGGAATGATACCCGGGGCTACCTTGGAACACATACTGATGAGATGGAAGTGATTGCTGCAAAACTCGTGGGAAGGAAGGTGTGTTGGGCGTCAAGGTGCTCGATGCAGGATTTGGTGGAAACCTGTTAGTATGCGCAAAGGATGGTGTCGGTATGAGGCTTGAGGCAGTTGAACATACGCCTAGTGTAGGCCTAAGTTGAAAGAATTTGATTAGAGGATTGTATCGTAAATATCCAGTAGTTGTCCGCGGATAGCTGCTTTCGTATATCTCGCTTCGACGCCGTCCCGCATTGATTGGGTGTCCCAATCCATGCTGATCATATTGCGCATTGCTTCTGTTAAACCGTCGACATCATCGACGTCGACTAGTGTGCCATCTTCGCTTCGGATGATGTCGTTTGGTCCACCGCAGCGAGTTGCGATGACAGGTCTACCGGTGGAAAGCGCTTCGACCAAGACTATGCCAAATGTTTCGTATCGACTCGGGTGAACGAAAGCATCGATATCTTGAAAAAACCCACATGCTTTTTCACGAGGGATTGCGCCAACAAACTCCACTCGATCATTGATTCTGTGTGTGGTGGTAAGTTGTTCCAACTGTTTCCGAAGTGGGCCGCCACCAGCTAACAAGAGTTTGGAGTTCGGAACTTCTTTGAAGGCTTGAAGCAACGTAGTATGGCCCTTGTCTTCAACCAAATTGGCCATATATCCAAAGGTGAATATTTCATTCTTGGGCAAAGGTGTGAAAGGGAATTTTTCAGGGTCGATCATGTTTGGTACTGTGGTGAATTCTGAGGCATGAATACTGAGAATTCTTTCTAAATCGTTTGCCAATGTGCTGCTTACCGATAGTAGTCGGTTGGCTGATTTCAATGCAAACGCTGCGGTCTTTCGCTCCCTCGGTCCGACGATTCCTCTAGCGAATATGCTCGCACTGACCGTCACAACATATGGGATTTTTTCTCTTTCAGCGATTGCTTTCGCAAGGATTGCCCCCCACATTGTACATTTAGCGTGAATGATGTCAGGGGGCCCATTGATCTCTTTGTACGCATCATACATCTTCAGTGCCAACTTCTCTCGAGCGCGGACAGCTGATCTGTAGATTGGAGGGATTCTATGGAACGGCCCGGGTTGGAATAATCGTTTACTGGCGCGGACGACTGTGATGTTATTTTCTCCGGTAATTGTAATCGGTTCTATTGGACCTTTCAGCCAAGTTGCAGATGGGAGGTCGTGAAATCTCGCATGAAGAACTCCGACTTTGTGACCGACTTCTGCAAACATCTCTGCCTGCTCTTTGAAGAAGGTGCCCAAAAGCGGGGCATCTGAACTCGGATACCACGAGGGGATGAAGAGGATATGTCGTTCAGTCAACTCCATCACCCCTCATCGCTCAACCTCAGGCGGTCATTACCTTTGTAGATTTTAGTCTTCCAATTTGGATAGAATATATCGTCATCGGCAACATTGTGAGGGCGAGAAAAAGACGGAGCGTTTTGAATCCACCACTGTATCTTAGTATGCGGGCCGAGATTTTCGGCCAGATGGATTTCCAAACCTCGTTTCTTCAGCCGTTTCAAGGCCTTGGTCGGACGCAATACATCCTCTACGTCCAAATAGAGCATGAATCGTGAGGGGGGAACCGTCCCCTTTGCAATTGTCTCGATGACGATGTGGGCATGTTTCAAGCGTTGACCGTAGGTTGTCATTGAGACTGTAGGGCCTGCTGGGTTGAGGATGGTGGATGAAGTGTAACGGTTTCTCAATCCGAGACGAAGAGATCTAAATCGCAGCCGAATGTTGGCAAGAATATTTCGGAGATATGATTTCACATTGGGGACTCTCATGCACTTTACCAACGTCGTTGATTGAGGGCCAATTAGCGTATTCTTAATCCTTTTCCAACCACGGTTGTTCTTTTCCAATTACAACCCACTTATCACCTTCCCAAACTTGGGTGTTATCTGGGCTGATAATTCTTTCAGATATATTTAATCCATTACGATTAACCTTGCAAATTAATCGTATGAAAATATCTAACAGTCATAATTCAAATGCTAAACACAAGGGTTTCTCCATAACACCCTAAAACACGTGTCTATTCACAAGGGGTTGCAGTCCCCCCTTCACAACGGTAGCGACGAATAGCACTGACTGCGAACCCTTGCAAACACTAATTTTGTTCACATGGGTTTGAGCATAGACCCTTGTAAATATATGTAAACACTTTGATTTCTCAGTTAATGCATTGGTATAAACACAAATACTACAATAAAAATACAAAGTATTCCAATGATAGTATTGAAAATCATTCCAATTGTTGATTTCGAATTTGATTGGCCTATAGACAATTCCCAATCTGATTTGCCTTTGGAGTATGAAGCATCCAAGAAGCAGGCTATGGCAAAGAAAGAAAGGCACAATATGTTTCCCCATCTAAAATCATCTACAGAATAATTACTGAGTGCTGAACTCACATAAATAATTAATAATATAAGTCCGATTCCACTTGCAAAAAAAGAAAAAATTCGTAGATTAACTATCGGACTATATTTTAGATTAATAGGTTCTATTTGTTGTTGTGAAATTATTGGGCTCTCATTTTGTATTTCAGATACAGTTTCAGAAACATGGCCAACAAATAGAGGTTTTGGCTGACCATGAGGGCCAACTTCTTTGGACATATCTTTTCCTCATTTTGCTAGTATATAGTCAATCTTCCGGACATTCGGCATAGTGAGATTTCAGCCTATACACGAGGGGACCCCTTGTATTCAAGATTCTTCGAAGTTGCACCAAGAAGGAAATACAGTCCTAAATACGATCTAGAGTACAATAATTATGAGACACAAAATATCAAGTAATTGTTCTTTCTCGAAGTGTTATGCAGCCATCAATAAATCTACCATTTACAAATATTGAAACAATCCCAGGCCGAACAATCGTTCAATCCTTGGGTGTTGTTACTGGTTCCACGGTTCGGGCAAAAAACGTCTTCAAAGACATTGGCGCTGGTTTGAAAAACATTGTAGGGGGAGAATTGAAGGCATATACCGAACTTTTACAAGAATCTCGGAATGAGGCACTGTACCGTATGTTGTTCGATGCTCAAGCACGCGGCGCCAACGCGGTAGTCAATGTTAGATTTGCGACATCTTCAGTAGCCGGTGGTGCTGCTGAGTTGCTAGCATATGGCACTGCAGTTATCATACAATGAGGGATATGTAGATGAGCGACTCAATTTTTTTCCTTCTATATTTTGCCTTATCACTATCTCCTTGGATAGTAAGCCTGATTGGCACGTTACTTTACCAGACTGCCAAGAAGGATACATTGCTCCAACGAGAAAAAGCGCATTATGTATTAAACGGAGACAATTTAAGTACCTTGAGCAAACCATTGTTTGGAAGAGAAGTGAAGGAATTTCAGATGGTGATGACAAGTGTTGTCATGTCGCCGAGTTGGATTCAAATCACCATCGGCAGAATTATTGCGATATTCGGTGGGCAAATCAACGTCTTCACCAAAATAATTGACTGGGCACGCCGTGAAGCAAAACAACGGCTTAGAGAAGATATCTTGGAAGCAGGATTCGACGAAGTCATCAATCTGCGATTGGAAACAGCGACTATCACTCGAGCACGCGGTGGCAAGGACAAAACATCAGGCATTGAAATCGTTGCTTACGGTACCGCCATCAAATATTGAGCGAAACAAAAACACATTAAAGATTCATATCAATTCTCAGGATGGTGTCATCATATTCATCCTGTAAATAAGTGTATTACATGTATATTCAAGGGTCTATCATGACACCCATGTATACAATAATGATGTTTACAAGGGCTTTCAGTGGGTGCTATTCGTCACTACCATCGTAAAGAGCGTCGTTTCTAAGGGCCCTCTTGTGCTCGGATTTGTGTATGATTGAATACTAGATGGCGCAACTTGAGACCATATATTCAATGATTTTTGGTGTTGTTGAATGAGTTTATCAGTTGTGGAGTACGTATTTACTACATGGGGTGGAAAATTGGAGCGGATGGAAAACCCAAGAGAACCTCTACAATGGAAAACAGGCAATGGATTGATTTTGATCCTTCTTGGTTCATAGAGAATCTTCCGGAAGGTCGGTCCTTCGAAGGTGTGGACAAATTGGGGATAAGTGTTTTACAAGACTTATACGATTACAAAAGGGACCATGTAAACTTGTTCGTGGACCCTACGCTTTTATTTGGCTCAAAAAGGTATGATGATTATGAAGTGATTATGATACAAAGAGTCGTAGGCAATACCTTCTCAGATCTCAAAGCATATGTGGAATGCTATCGGAGGTTTCAGCCCAATCTCGAGATTTCGGCTATTATTGAAGGTTGCTGCATCGTTCCCGACGATCCTGATGGGATTGATAGTGAAATCTGGAATCAGAGTCTTGGTGTTATTGGCGTTCGTTTAGGGTTGAAAAAGGTGACATGGAGTGATGGTTTAGTTATTGATGACATGGCCCATGTGTCATGTCTTATTTTCGGTGGTTGGTATGAGTCGAAGGATTTGTTCTTTTCACGAATCATGGATGCTATTGGCTTAGATGCTGATCATATCAGTAATCTCAATATAGAACAAATGAAACAGATGTTGGAAGATAAGTTTGAAGGACTTGAACTTGAAGATAGCGATTATGTTCTAATGGACTTTTATTAGATTCACCGAAAATCAGAAAG
>Ga0308012_10001293_pt1 | contig 13447 bp, 9 predicted proteins | sample Neamet179_FD_203133 | JGI IMG/M metagenome (GOLD analysis project Ga0308012, IMG submission 203133) | Marine microbial communities from water near the shore, Antarctic Ocean - #179 | ecosystem: Environmental > Aquatic > Marine > Unclassified | place: Southern Ocean | collected 2014-07-25 | reverse complement strand
CAGCACTCAGAGATTGCTGTCCGGCTAGATTTTCCAGACAGTCAGCTACGTCTTTATGTCGATTTAATATAGATAAGAAATCGATTCGTTGAATCAGAATAGTTGCATCATTAGGTTTAATGGCGAGGGCGCGAGCAGTTGAAATCAAACCGGCTTCGGGCTTATTTAGATGTAAATGAATACATCCGGCTAGCCACCATCCGTCAAAAAACTCTGGGAAATCAGTATTTAATAGCCGACAGCTATCAATCGCTTTTTTTATCTCATTATTCGCCAACGCGTGTTGTGAGAACGAATAAAGCTGCAGGACGGGTTGTTGCATGAAGTTTGCCATGTCGGATTGTAATATACAGATTATAAAGCCTATGACTAGAAACGGTAACTAGCCGAGAGACTAATGGTTCTCGGTTGAGTGATAAAGTCCTTTTGGCCCGTACCATAAAAACCATTGGCAACATCTGAGGTCATATATTCTTCTTTATAAGTCGCAACAGTACCGCGCTCATTGAAGATATTTTTTGCCACCAAGGAGGCTGTCCACTGATCACCAACCAGCGTCATCGACATAAACCACAAATCAAAGCCACTGAGCGTAGCAGCCCAATCTTGGTCAATATCCAGGATGGAATTTTCCACATCGGATTGATAATAGCCATCCAGACGACTGATCAATAATAGGCCGTTATCTAGAGCCTTTTCATGCTTGGCACCAATGTTGATAGTATTTTTTGCGGTACCCGGGAGTTGAGCGCCTTTACTTGCTCTTAGCGCAGATTTACCGTCGGTTAGAGCGCTGGCATCATGTAAATAAAGTGCATCAGATAAGGTTGCATCAACATAAGTATATCCACCAAACAGCGTTATCAACTCAGATACCAACCAGTTGAATTCGGATTCAACTCCTTTAGAAGAGGCTCCCGCACCGTTCGCAACAGCGTAGTATGCGCCCGACGGCGTTGCTACATTAACCTGGGGATCTTTCCAGTCTACATAAAAGGCAGCTAAGGTGTAATTCAATGTATCAGTTTCACCTTTGATTCCAATTTCATAATTCATCACAGAATCACTGTCAAAACTTCCCCACTCTGGATCATTGGGATAGCTAACATCAGGCCGAACCGGCGCAGCATTAGTACCACCGCGTCTATAGCCCTCAGAAATAGTCCCGTAGATCATGCTGCTCTCACTGTAATTCCAGGCCAGATTGGCTTTCAACAGGGTGTCACTATCTTTATTGGAATCAGTCACGACCGGGTTAGTAGCGTACCAAATCGGGAACGAGGTTTGTGAAGTCACCTTGTCTTCGTTATCAAAGTAGCGTGCGCCAAATGTGGCAGCCAGCGTATCTGACAGATGATAGGTTACTTCGCCAAAGAGAGCGAAGTCCTTGAAATCACGGTCATGGGTCCAGTCGAAGGTGATGTTGGTCGCTGGATCGTAGTACAGACCAATGTAACTGTAGGGCGGTAGCGCCAAAAAACCTTGGTAAGGCACCGGGCCGCTAGCCGCCGCCCACCAGTCTTGAAAGCCTAAAGCTCTTGTTTGCTGAGCTGCAGAGGCTTCTTGATCCATATAAAAAGCGCCGACTGCCCAGTCAAGTTTTTGCTCTCCATTAGAAACTAAGCGAATTTCTTGGACGAAGGCTTCTTCTGAATTTTGTCGATCAGCAGCTATTGCTGGGCGTTTCATGAAACCGTACCCGTAATATGTGAGCCAGCCCTTAGCCGCAAAGAAGCCAGTGTTATCACTGGTTCCCTCATAACTGCGTTCATAAAACGACGTGCTAGAACTGAGCGTCGCGAAACCTAAGTCATAGGTCATTTCTAGGCTGGTAAATTCGCTCTCGTTTGATGAGGGTTCGTTGATAACGGCACCAATTTCATACTCACCATAATCGTCGCCCCAGCCATCGAGACCTGATGTTGCCTGACGACGACCACCGTATTCACCCTCTTGTTTCATATAGGTCAGTACAGCCTCAAAGTCATCACCTGGCGTCCATTTAATAGCCGCTCGCGTGTAATCAACTTCTACTGTGTCAGCGTCTTCGTTATTGGTATAGACCGGGCCGCCATAAGCAAGGCCTGTTGAATCAGCCAATGGTACGCCGCTGGCGTCAGTAGCATAGACATTGCGATAGTCAATTACGCCCGCATTATCAACCAGACCAGTACTCACTCGGACAGCTAGATCATCACTGAGTGGGATATTAACCATGGCATCAATACTGAAATTTTCACCTTCTGAGCCTTCGGTTTGGCCTAAAGACGTTCCTATATGGCCAGAAAACCCCTCTGTGCTGGGCTCATTCATCACAAAGCGAACCGTGCCGCCCAAGGATCCAGAGCCGTACAGCGTGCCTTGAGGGCCTCGCATGGCTTCAACGCGCTTGACGTCCTTGAGTAAAAAATTGGCAAAGACCGGAGTATCACCAACATAGGTAGACACCGTGGGATCTGACAAAAAACGTCGATCTGTTGCCGCTGGATCTACATTTAATCCACGGATAGTAATCACGTTATTATTCTCCGAAAATCGGCCGCCGCCATCAGACACAGATATGCCGGGCATCGCTCGCATCAATTCTTGGACATCAGTAATGTTGGCCGCTTCTATTTCAGCTCCTGTAATAGCTGAAATATTAAACGGGATGTCACTGGCTTTCATTTCGCGTCTGGTTGCAGTGACGATAATCTCTTCAAGGGTTGCGGATTCTTCTGCAAAAACAAGGCCCGGTTGAATCAGCACGGCTGTCGCTAAAGCCACTGCCGCTGAAATTTTAGTTTTATTATATATTTTAATCTTGCTCATTCGATTGCTCCCAAATTACTAGGTAATATTCCAAATAATGATGTCAATTACATCATTCTGGATTCAGTTCATACTTGTGATATGTTTAAAATCATTTATAGATACAAATAAATATAAAGTCAACTCCAAACTTTTAAAATAACACAGTTCTGAGATATAAGAAGGTGAACTTATTTGAGGTGCGGCGTTAACACAAAGGTAATATCTTTACGTATAGAATCAGCAAGATCCGAAATAGACATTGTTTTAAAGTAAATAAAGTTTAAAAACTGTATTCGCTCTATTCGGGTGAGTAAATCGGCAAGGTAGTTGACGTCAATATCGGGACTTATCTTACCGTCCTTTTGAAAGGTTTCTAATACGTGAAATAACGCAGTGCCGAGACCGCCAGCAATAGTGTCGATGTATCTTGGCGCTACGGTTTGGTCGGTCGTAGTGGCAACATAGGCAATAACATTGCCCCATAATTCACGAGATAAGGTAGATATGGTGTCATGGATATTGGACATAATAACTTCGATCACCAAATCCACAGGATTTTCATAAATAGCGCGATGGGAAAATTCTGAATCTTTTTCGGCAATACCGACCTCACCACGAGCAACAATGGCGAGTAGTAATTCGTCTTTGGAACCGTAATAGTTGTATACCGTAGCCTGAGATACCATTGCTAAAGCGGCTATTTCCTCAATACTTGCGAGCTCAAAGCCCTTTTCGACAAAAAGGTTTTTGCCCGCGATCTCTATTAGTTCTCGCCGCTGAGCTTTCTGTTGTGCGCGTAACTTTGACATAACTACCTTACTATTTTGGAATCTTAATATAAGTACAGATGTTTTTAACGTATCACCAACGGTAGACTGGAGATTACATTAGAACGTTGTGTTTTTAAAGATCATAGAGGGCCAGTAGAAATAGAGGTGTAGTTTGTTTTGGAAAGTATCAGTTTACGGCAATAAGTTTTCTCGAACTCAGCATAAACCAAATCATATTTCTAAGGAGTATTTGTAGAAGTCGGTGTCGCGCTCATAGCCTAACGATTCGTAAAGTGCTTGAGCATTGATATTGTTCATCTCTGTTTCTAGATCAATGCGCGCCGCGCCGGTCTCCTTAGCATAAGCCATAGCGCTATTCATGAGAGCTCTGCCGACGCCCAGTTTCCGCGCACTGCTGTCGACATAAAGATCATACAGAACCAAAATGGGTGCCGCCTCGACGCTGCAGAATGTTGAGTAGAGTTGGGTGAATCCCAGCGCTTGACCGCCTGTATCCCAGGCGATAAAAATCACCGAAGTGTTTGTCTTTAATCGATCCTCAATGTATCGCTTAGCCAAGCCTAGGTCTGCTTCCTCTTCATAAAATCGTCGATAGAGATCAAATAATACGCTGACATTATCGGCATCTTTTACAGAGGCTCTAGTGATGTTGATCGGTACTGGGACATCTGTAGACTCACTGATTGCCCGAGGGGTCGGCATGTCATAACACCAAGGAAAAACACTCGCCAAAAAGCTGCGACAGATATGACGTGCGTCATCATGGTCATAATCTTCACCAGCAAATAGAATATCGGTCCACATCTCATCGATAAGGCCAGAAATAGCATTAGCAATCGCTCGAGCGTTGATCTCTGCCTTTTTTTCTGCAGCATTAATAATGTCTTCGCACAGGCTAAGAATGAGTTTAAAGTTCTGCCTATCTAGGTTGCCACGAATACGCTGATAATCTTCCCGGCCCCGACTTTCTGATTGGAAAGCATGCCAGACCGCCATCTTACGATGTTCCGTAATGGCGGGGTCCAAAGAGGCATCAATGATGGCAGACAGACGTTTGGCAGGTTCAGGACCTGCATTTTTTAGTGCTTTGGCAATCCCATGATCGAATTCTTCGGAAACGAAGTTAAGAGTTTCTAATAGTAAGGACTCTTTGCTATCAAAATGAAAGTTAACGGTTCCAGCAGTTAGGCCTGCAATAGAGCTAATTTTTGCTAAGGTTAATTTTGAAAGGCCAAATTCAGCGATAGCGGTAATCGTGGCGTCGATAAGCAGTTTACGGCGTTCTTGATGAATAGCTGGATTAGTAATTGGCATTATTTTTGCTCCTATATATCGACTTTATACGCCTGTTTAATTGCCTATATGGGTGTATAGTGTGACACAGAGCAGTGATTAGCAACCCTTATTGTCGTTTAACCAACACCACTAATAACAGGATGTATTGATCTATGACCTACACCTTACCTGGCCCAAAAACCGCCGCGAGACTTGTCTCCGGGAAAAAACTCTTCCGTCATGGTTTGAACTATGATGCTGCAGCTGAGCAGTCCGCTGCCAAGGGTTTTATTCCACCGGCACAAATTGTTCTTGGTAAGACTAAAGGTGACTATGTCTGGGACCTGGACGGTAATCGGTTTATTGACTTCCAAAATGGTTGGGCGACTAACCCACTAGGTAACTGTCATCCAGAGGTTTTAGAGGCAGTGCATGATGCTCACCAACGCTATGGTTATCACTGGGAGCATCCGTTGCGATTTGAATTGGCAGAGCAGTTAGCCGAGATTATGCCTGGCAAGCAATTGCCGCGGTTCACCTTCGAAGTCTCTGGTACTGAGGCAGTAGAGTCAGCGGTGCATACTGCGCTGTGCTACAAAAAGCGTCGCTACATTATTAGTTTTACTTCGTCTTTCCATGGCGCAGGTATTGGTACCAAGATGATCAGTGGCTACACCAGTGAGCACAATCTCTATATGGAACCCTGGGATGGAGCCGTGATTAAAGCGCCTTATCCTTATTCACAAAATATTCCTGCTGACATGACTCCAGAGCAATATGTTAATTATTGTCTTTGGTACCTGGAGGAGCACATACCTGAGTACCTCGTGCCGGCTGAGAATATCGCGGCTATTTTGGTTGAGCCAGGCCTCGCTGAAGGTGGAAACTGGATTCCTTCGCCTGAGTTCATACAGGGCATCAGACGTATTTGCGATAAGCATGACTGGCTGATGATCGTTGATGAAGTACTTACGGGTCTTGGCCGCACTGGTCGGATGTGGGGGATTGATCATTATGATGTCATACCCGATATGATGGTGGTTGGTAAAAACTTGTCTGGGGGCGTCGAGCCCTGTGCTGGCGTAGCTGCCCGCGATGAGATACTCGGCGATAACCCGCGAGCCAGTGCTGGTAGTACCTTTGCCGGCACGCCTGCTGGGTGCGCTGCTGGGCTAAAAACATTAGAGATTTTTCAGCGCGACAGTGTTATCGAGCATGCGGCTGAATTGGCCGCAATCGCTGACGAGCGCATGGGTGATTGGCACGAAAAATATACCATTGTTAGCGATGTGCGTTGTTTAGGTTTATTGATGGGAATTTCGTTTACTCACCCTGATAAAACGCAGTTTGGCGAGGATTATGACGATAGCTTTGTTGCCCGTACCGTGCGTAATGAAATGCTCATTAATGGTGTCTGGGCTATTTGTGACACCGAGCCTACGGTGCGTATGTATCCGGCACTGAATATGGACAAGAATGTCTTTGTGGAAGCACTGGATATTATTGAAGCGGCTATTCAAACAGTGCAGAACGGTGCGCCACTAGTGGGTGATTATCCTGCTATTCCCTCAGGCGTTACTGGGTTCTAATGTTCCATCTAGCCTTGCACTTTGTTATGCCTGCTATTGTTGCCGGGCTATTTTTTCGACAGCGTTGGCAAATGGCCTATCTGGTAATGATGGCGACCATGTTGGTGGATCTTGATCATCTGTTAGCCGCCCCCATTTATGATGCCAGTCGTTGCAGTATCGGTTTTCATCCGCTGCATGAGCCATGGTTTATTGTTCTTTATGCTGTTCTTTGTTTTGTCCCAAAAACTCGTTTAATGGGTGTTGGTTTGATGATCCATATGGTGTTGGATTCTATCGATTGCCAAGTCACCAATAGTATTTGGATTAACTAAGTTTACTCAATTTAGGCAACCTAGACTGCAGAGGAGGATGCTGTGAGAGAGGACGTTTCAGGTCAAGAAATTCTACTGGTTTATGATAAGCAGTGCCCCGCATGCGATAAATATTGCCAGCGGATAGATATCCACCAGTTAGCTGGCCCGTTGCGTCTTGTTGATGCGCGGCACCCTAGTGATGTACTGGCAGAAGTCACCGCGCAGGGTTTAGATATTGATCAGGGTATGGTGGTAAAGATGGGCGGCGAACTGTATTACGGTGCTGATGCTATCCACGCGCTGGCGCTGATCAGTAGTCGAAGTGGAATTTTCAGTCGCCTAAATTTTTGGGTATTTAGGTCGGCTACAGTCTCTCGACTGATCTACCCCAGTCTAAAAATGTGTCGTAATTTACTGTTGAAAACATTGGGCGTAACGAAAATTAACAACTTGGGTGACAGTGGTAAGGAAAGATTTTAGCTGAAACATGGATTAATGAGTTAGATTGGTTGTCCAAAACCTTAACATTGTTGGTCTAGAGTGCGGCCTAAGGGTAAATAGCTCAACACTCCTTTGTTAGGAACATTTCTGGAAACGTTTCAGTAACTGATGGTAGATCTTAGTCGGCACCGGCCCAACTGCGATCCACTCGAGTGTTAGATCTTGAATATTGACGCCACTAGCCGACGTGTTCTGGCCAAAACCCTGTTGTAGACGAGAGACCTGGTACTGCATACGCAGCTCTTTGTCCTCTGCAGGGGTGTCTCGGTTAGTGAGGATCTCTGCTCGAATACACAGCGTTTTGAGTGTTTTCTCATATTCGCGCTGTTGTTGTGCGTCTACTGCAGAGCTAAGCGCATTTTTTCCCTCAAGGACCGCTAGGCCATTTTTGGGCCACTGCGTAACGCTATCCATAAAATCCTTGACCTGTTGTTGCAGGTCTTCTTTTTCTTGGTCTTTCTTAGCTAATTGGGACAAGCGAATTTTATCGGCCGCCTCCAACAAATTCACCCATACCTGAGCTTTATCAACCTTTAGCTGCTGTACCACAGCCGCATCAAACTGTTTGATTGCATTGTAAAACTTTTCATTTAGGGCGCTTACGGCGGTTTTAGGCAAGTTACCGACCATCCGAAATTCTTTCTGACACTCAATGACTCGGGTACGGACATCGAGCAATGCTTGACCGGTTAACTTAGCTGAATTTTCAAGTTCTACTAGCAGAACCTGAGCTTGGGCCTTGTGCTGCTGAAGCTCGACTTTAAATTCTTTCGCTTGCTGTTGGCGTTTTTCAAAAATAGCATCGCATCCAACTCTGAATGCTTGCCATAATTTTTGATCTTCTTTATGCGATGCACGGCCGCTCTTTTTCCACTGTGCCTGAAGGCCTTTAACTTTTTCTATTGCATTCCGGTTATCGGGCTGGTCAAGCAACTCAGTTACCTGTTTGATTAATTCTTGCTTTGCCTGAGAATTTTTCTGCTGCTGTTGGCTGAGTTTGCTTCGCATAGCGTCTAGCATGCGATCGAAATTTCGCTGCACTGACTTATTCGCCTTACGGTCTGTAGGGGCATAAGTCTGCCATTCTCTAATCGCAGTCCCTATTAACTTCTCAAAGAAATTCCAGTCTATACTTTCAGAGGCTTCATCTTCCCAATTTAGGGCGTCAAAGTACTCGGTTAGCTGAGTAACCAGGTTGCGACGTTTATCCAGATTAGCGCGTCGAATCTCAGACTGTGCGGCAAAGTATTCTTTGCAGGGTTGGTAGGCTTGCTCAGCGAGTTTGTGAAAAGACTCCCATTGATCTTGGTCCTGGGTGCCTTTACTCAATGCTTTCCACTCATCTTGCAGACGTTGAATTTTGGTGGCTAGCGCTTCTGGATTTTCCTCACTCGCAGTTAATGCTCGCATGTCATCAATCAGCTGTTGTTGCTTTGGTTCCACTGCATAGTTTTTCCAGTCGAGCAATTTCTCTAGTGTCTCGTCTAATTGTTCAAGTTGGGTAGTCACCGAGGCTGGTATTGTCGTAAGTTCCAGCAAATTTTTGTCCAAAGAACGCCTGATACCTGCCGCTTGACGTGACTCGCCAGCTTTTAGGACACTATTCGCCTTGCCAATCAATGCATTTATGTGGCGCAACTGGTTAGTGACAGCCTGTTTTTGGTCGGCCCAGTACTTTTCTTTGGTGGCCATTAAGACTTTGGCATCTTTGACCGCTTGGGGAACCATCGTCGCTGGCAGTAATTTAACCGATTGCAGTCTTGCCTTTAGTTCGCCATACAAACGTTCATGTTGAGGTGGTTTATTTTCCCTCGACACTTCGTCTTCGCTAGTCTGGGGCTTTATTAGCAATGCTGCATGCGCGGTCAGACTTCCATGTTTAGCAAGTTGCTGTAGTTGAAATGCAATACTTTCGTTTAACTGGGAGAATGCCTGTTCATTGTCTGGACTAGCCGGTACCAATTTAAGAGCGTCACTGTGCCGTTGTTGGCAATCGGTAATCGCCAATTTAATAGCATTACACTGCTCCTTGGTCCCATCAATTTCATAAAGCTGGGTTAAACAGAGAGAGAGTTCAGCAATAATGTCGTGTAGGGTTTTGGCGGCTGAGTCTACTGACGCTTCTCGCGCGGCCTGGTCGGCACGCTGTTTGGTATCAGCTTCAATAGTTTTCTGGCAATCTAAAATAGCTTGCTGAACTCTTAATTTAATGCCCTTATTAGTTTGGGATTCCAACAACTGCCACTGATCGGTTAAACGATTTACTTTGCCAGTATATTGCTTATCAAATGCTCTTTTACTGTGGATTTCCATTTTCTCACAAAGGGCTTCAATCTCAGCTTGGGTATTCTCGGCTTGTTTTTCTTTTTCGCGAAACGCGTCGCACTTTTCTTTGACAATGTTGTAGACCAACTTGTCTTTACCCTTGGTGTCTTTTAATAGTTGCTTGAGCTTTTCATGATCATCAATTCTAGCTACGGCTAACTCTCGAAGACGGGCAGAAACGCCCTCAACGGCAATTTTATAGAAAAAGTCAGCATCAGTACTTAGATTTAACAGCTGTGGTAATAATTCTGTTCGTTCACAGAAGCCTACTACCGAGAACTGCGCCATGATCTCCATGCCATCAGTAGTTAACTGTTTCAAGTTAATAATGTCGCTATCAATGAGTTCGGCAATGCGCTGTCGAGCTTGCTGTTGCAGGATTGGAACCGCACAGGTTAGGGCGAGATCGCTTAGTGAGGCGCCATAATTAAGACGGGTAATCGCGGCGGCCCGCAAAATATCAGACTCTTCGCTGGTGGCGATAACAGTTAAAGCGTCCATCGACAATTGGTCTAGTTCAGACACTTGTTCTTCGATAGTTTTGGGATTTATCTTGTTGAGTAATCGGGATATTATGGCCATACAGTTTTCCTTGAGCTGTTACCAAGGCTATTACACTCAACTAGATATCGCTAAATTGCCGTTGATTAGTAGCCTGGAAATATTACAGAGCCGATAATTTGGCTCTCACATTGAGTTTTCGTTTTGCAACTCGATTTATTAAAGTACCTGTGATCTTACACTCAAAAACGTCGAGACGAAATAATTCAATGATTTTCAGATTTGGCGGTTCAAAAACACAGCAATTTTGGGGCTTAGCCATAGAGAAGATGCTATTCTTCACGAAAAGTTTTAGATGGACTAAGGGGTAGAGATTAATGAAGATCATTTTCCTAGGTTGGTTTTTAGTAACATACCTACTTGCGACAGGATCAGTTGTTGTTGCAAGTGAGGAAGCCGAACCTGGCGCGATGCAGGGAATTCCGCCAACGCGCGAAACTCAGGCCACCATGAAAAATTACCGAGAGCACCCTTTCTCTCAGTGGACCTTTCGTAATGCTGGTGGACCGTTGAACGTAGTGATGATTCCTCGTGAGGGCGCCATCAGGGAATTACCCGGGCCAACCCAGCCTGAGTTGGCTGAGTACAGTGTGAGTGATGTTGCCGGCAAGACCATGGGCTTTCAAGCGCTGTTTGCGGCTAACCATGCCGATGGTGTCGTGGTGGTTCGGGGTGATGAATTGCTTTATGAACATTACTTTCACCAATTCAATGCTCATGCTCAGCATATCTGGTTTTCAATGAGCAAGTCGTTGGCTAGTTCTGCCTTGGGCTTGCTAGTGGCAGAAGGTAAGGTCGACCTTCTAGCCTCTCCCGTCAAATATATCCCTGAACTTAAAGGCAGTGGTTTTGAGCGAGTGACGGTGCAGCATGTCTTAGATATGGCCAGTTCGGTCGATTTTCACGAAACTTACACTAATGTCGACTCTGATTTTGCCATCCACTATGCACCGGCACTTAATTTAGGTTGGCTGGAGGGAGCAGCAGACGTGCAGCCAGAAGATGCACAAATATATGGTGTCCATGACTTTTTGGGTAAGTTTATAAAGCCTGACCTCAAGCGCCAACCAGGAGATAACTTTGATTATAATTCGAGCAACGCTGACGTTGTGGGGTGGATTATTGCTCGCGTTAGTGGTCAGCCATTTCAAGATTTTATTCAGCAAAATATCTGGTCTAAACTAGGGGCAGAGCACGACGCTTATATCGCAGTTGATAGGGCTTATATGCCGGCGGTTACTGGGGGCATGAATAGTACCACTCGAGATGCGGCGCGCTTTGGCATGATGATTAGAGACCGTGGAAAATACAACGGTGAGCAAATAATACCCCAAGCATGGGTCGATGCTAATGTAGTGATTACCGACCGTTTGCGATCCAACATGAAGGCAAATACAAAGTACAGCGACGACCCTTGGCGTGCCTATCACAACATGTGGTGGGTGCTGGACGAAACCATCGGCGAATATTGTGCTGTGGGTATTCATGGGCAAGTAATTTATATTAATCGCAAAGCCGATACCGTGATGGCGTGGTTCTCAAGTCAGCCGGGCGCCTCAGCGGCTAGAGATCCCAATTTTCAATCTAAACTAAAAGCCGCCAGAATTTTGGCAGCTCATTTAGCAGAGCAATAACCTAATGAAAAATCGTCTATGGGCTCATTTTTTATCAACCGCTATCTTAGTGGTTGCTGGATTTTTCTTAAGCGTCAGCATCATGGCAGCAGATCGTGAAACGGGCCGCACAGATCTGTCTGTCGAGCAAGCAGCCAACCTAATGCAATTACCGTTGTCCTGTGCTGAGACTGAATACCCCAATAAGTTGAGTCAAACATTGCGAGGTGCTGAAGATCTTGCATCACCAATAGAATTACACCCTGCTTTTTATGGATGTTTTGACTGGCATTCAGCGGTGCATGGCCATTGGTCAATGGTACGTCTTTTAAAGGCATTTCCAAACGTGGCCGGGGCTAATCAAGCAAGGAAGATTTTACAACGCCATATAACCCCGGCAAATGTCGCTAAAGATATCGATTACCTGAGAGCCAATACCTCATGGGAGCGCCCTTACGGTTGGACTTGGTTGTTAAAGTTGATGCATGAACTGCAGGGTTGGAATGACCCTATGGCCGGGCCATTAATCTCAGCACTAAAGCCTCTAGCGGAAGAACTGTCGAAGATGTATATTGCTCACTTACCAAAGTTGGCGTACCCCATTAGAGTTGGCGAACATGCTAATACCGCATTTGGTCTGACTTTTGCGTGGGATTACGCGGTGTTATTTGAAGACGCTCCTTTGCAAGCGGCGATAAAGCAACGAGCCCAAGATTTTTATTTAAAAGATCGGAATTGCCCTATTAGCTGGGAGCCCAGTGGCTATGATTTTCTATCTCCCTGTTTAGAAGAGGTGGACTTGATGCGGCGAGTGCTCCCTGAAGACAAGTTTGTCGTTTGGCTAAATGACTTTTTGCCCGAGTTAATGTCGCCGAGTTTTGACTTGCCTGTAGGGCAGGTGTTTGATCGAACCGATGGTAAACTAGTCCACTTAGATGGTCTTAACTTTAGCCGGGCCTGGGTGTTCTATGAATTGGCAGAACAGTACCCTCAGTTTGGGCACCTCAAAAAGCTAGCAGATCGGCATGTTGAGTATTCCTTGCCTAATTTAGTCGGCGACAGTTACGAGGGCGGTCATTGGTTGGGATCCTTTGCTATTAATGCTTTATTGCCTTAAATTGTCGCTCATTAACGTTGTTTAAAGGTTAGAAGAGGTTGTTATGAATTTTGTACCTTACGCAGTACCGTTTTTTATGCTGCTAATACTGGTTGAATTGGCTTGGGGTTTGCTCAAAGGCAATAACACCTATCGTATTAATGACAGTTTAAACAGCATGAGCATTGGCATGTTGAGCGTTGTAACCAAGTTTGTATTTTTAAATATTGGATTATTGGTATTTTCAAATATTGGTCAAAATTATGCCATTTGGTCTTTTGATATGGCGTCTACTGGTCACTGGTTATTAGGACTTGTGCTCTACGATTTCCTCTATTATTGGTATCACCGAATCAGTCACGAGCGGCAATTTTTTTGGGGCTCTCACGTGGTTCATCACCAGAGCGAAGAGTATAATTTAAGTACTGCATTGCGCCAGACTAGCACAAGCTTTTTAACCACCTGGGTCTTCTATATTCCCTGTTTCTTTTTAGGCATGCCAATATATATGTATGTCAGTATTGCGACTGCCCAGTTGATCTACCAGTTTTGGGTACATACACAGCACATTGGTAAGTTAGGGTTTTTTGAATGGTTTTTTGTGTCG
>Ga0308012_10001288_pt1 | contig 13462 bp, 12 predicted proteins | sample Neamet179_FD_203133 | JGI IMG/M metagenome (GOLD analysis project Ga0308012, IMG submission 203133) | Marine microbial communities from water near the shore, Antarctic Ocean - #179 | ecosystem: Environmental > Aquatic > Marine > Unclassified | place: Southern Ocean | collected 2014-07-25 | reverse complement strand
CTCAGATGATGTATCGCTCGGCCGCGCGACTTTCGGGTCCCTTGACCAATACTCAAAAGAATTTGACTTCCAAATAAATACGGATGGCAACATTAATTTTGTTCGTTAGATGTCTAAATACAAATAGTCGGAACTGTGATGCGTGTTGGGAAATGTGAGACTGAATGACACCGCACTTGTTAGTCCTATTTAGTCATTTGTGCTATCCAAGATAGCTATGGACCGGAGGTGGACTGATGAGACCTTAGACTGCTAGACACGGCTGAAGGTGGATTGTCCTGACTAGTTTTATGTCACTCGGGCTGTATTTACTGAACCTCAAGGCATAGCTAAAACCACAATAACCATACACCTATAAGCTCCATACAGGCCCTGTGAGCAATGCTAGCGACAGCCTAAGCATATGCGCTGAGGGTATGAATTAGGCTATCATGGGCATGGCGCACGAGGCGCAGACTTCGCTCAGCAGTGCTTTGATGATGGGCTATTAACTTGTGATTTAGATGAATTAAAGCTCCTCAAAATGGCCTGTGAGCAACATACCGGTGGTACTCATGCGCCTAATGAAACGGTAGCTACTTGCTGGGATGCTGACAGGTTAGACTTGCCGCGAGTGTTTATACAGGTCAAGCCACAATTACTGTGTACTAAGTATGCGAAAGATCCTGTAATGATTGAAACAGCAAATCAGCGGGTACAAAGGTGGCTTTCTAAACGGGATAACTCTCATCAAAACGACTCCGATAATTTGTCCAGTAAGCAAGCTTCACGAGGTCTAAAGAAGATGACCTCAGATCAACGGATTATTTACATTACAGGTCGTGGTGGCGATGCTAACAAAGGTTTGGGCGCATACTTAAAAACCATTGATTCTCATCGTATAGGCCTGTCGGTTAACAGTATCTTCTTGGTATTGCCGTTTGAACAGCAATTAGCAGTCATCCATGACCTTTTAGGCAGGTTTGATGGCCCTAACACCAGTATTATTGCTAACTCCTATGGTGCGTACTTGTTAACCTCTGCGCTCATTGATAAGCCTGCAATAGCTAGCCAAGTGTTACTTTTGTCACCTGCGCTAGGCTTAACGATAGTAGAAGAGGAAATGTTCTATTCAAGGCCACCGAATCAAAGACTTTGGTCAGAGGCTCTAGAGCAAGGTAGGATGACTAAGCCTAGTTACTTGGCTGTGTGTGCTGGAGAGTTAGATGCTGGGTCGTGTAGTCCAATTATGGTGCGCAAGTTCAGCGAGTTAATAAACGTTGACTAAGTGCAAATAATTCCAGAGCAAGGGCATCAATTAGATCGTTCAATTGTCCAGTCGGTTGTTGGGCTATTCTTAAAGCCTAGTGGCTAAACCAATTCCAAGGATGCTTTATGGCAACGTATCAACATACCATTACAATTAATGATAGTGAAAGCATTATGCTGGAATCAGCTTTACAGTTTATGATAGAGCGGTGTGAGAAGGAGATGGCAACCAATCCAAGAGCGCCATACTATGCGCACCTGCAAAGTGCAAAAGCAGTAATGGCTAGACTAAACGACGATATGGTTCTGACCAGTAAATCGGATTTTAGTGTCTAGTTACACTGGGATGAGCGTTTAATAGCTATTTGTTTGTCTGGGTATGTAATGAATTATCTTAAATAAAAAGGATGTCCAACAATTAAAAAATATATTGTGAGAAAAACAATTCGGGGGTACTTATGGGGGTACTTTTTAATATAAATTTTAAAAAATATAATAATAACAATAATTTAAGTTATTTATTTGATAGAGCTAGGCTCCACCAATTAATTGTTACAAAAAAGCCGGTTTAAACTTAAGTGTTTAACCGGCTTTTTTGTGTCTGGTGCTTTGGGATTTGCGAATTACTTATATAAATTAACGGCTTATTTTTTAATCGCAAAATAAGCCTATATGGCGTCTAACACTTCTAATAGATGGTTAGGGTCAAAGGTTGCGTATATTTGTGTTATTTAGCGGTAAAGCCGCCATCTAAAAATAACGTTTGACCTGTAACATAGTCGCTAGCTGAGGAGCAGAAAAATAACACCGGGCCATACAAGTCATTCTCTTTACCATTGCGGCCTATACAGGTTTGCTGTGCATTGCGATGTGATCTTACTGGATCTGCAAAAACAGATTCTGTGAGTTCTGTAGGAAAAAAGCCTGGGGCCAGAGCATTGACATTGACCCCTTGAGAAGACCAGGCTTCTGCCATGGCTCTAGTCAATTGCTCAACACCACCTTTTGATGCTCCGTAGGCAATGCCACTAGGAAAAGCTCTACGTGATTGTAAAGAAGCGAAGTTAATAATACGCCCCCAGCCTTTACGCTGCATGGCTGGCACTAAACCTTGAGCCAAGAAGAAGGGTGCCATTAAATTAATATTCATAGTAATGTCCCAACCAGCCGCTGTCACATCATCAGCGGCTTCTCGGGTATTAATACCCGCAGCATTAATTAAAATGTCTGGCGCCCCAAAATGGCTTTCAATTTTGGTAATGTTTTCTGGCATCAAACTTCTATCAGACAAATCAGTTGCCACAAAAGCTGTATTACCCCCAGCTGACTTAGACCAAGCCATTAACTCTGATTCTCTTCTGGCCACGCCTACGACCATGGCTCCATTATCTGCTAAATAAGTAGCAATAGAACGGCCTATGCCGCCACTCGCACCAGTTACACACACCACTTTGCCAGCAACATTAAACATTGTAGGTTCCACATCAGCTCCTGTAATTTAAGTATTCTCACTCAAATAAAATGATCCATCTAAGTCCTTAAGATGGTGTAAATGCATAGTCACTTTAAAAATTTCACTAGTTCATCAGGCGATGAGCACCCTAATTGGTTCATAACTTGCTCAAGCTCACTATAAAGTATGTCGATGCAGTGATCGGCACCTTGCTGCCCAAATGCACCAACACCATACATATACGGCCTGCCAGAAAAAACCATGTTAGCGCCTAAAGCCAAGTATCTGGCAATATCAACACCCGATTCAACGCCACTATCTACAAAGACTTCAAGCTTATCACCCACGCTGTCAACTATTTCCTTCATTACCTGGGCTGGAGAACAGGCTGCATCCAGTTGCCTGCCACCATGGTTAGATACAATAATAGCGTCAGCATTGATAGCGGCGCAGTATTTTGCATCTTCAACGTTAAGAACACCCTTAACAATCAAGTTTCCTGACCATTGCTGTCGCAACTGCTCCAGCATAGTAATGTCTACAGGTTCCTTTAAAGTGCTGCGAATATAGTTAGCTACATCGTTAAGGTTGGATAGCTTTTTCATATAGGGCGTCATGCTGGCAAATTGTGGCATGCCATTCAAGCCAGTTGCCATTGCCCAGGATGGCCTAGACAAGGTTTGATAAATGCTCTTGAGAGTGATTTTAGGTGGCACCGATAAGCCATTTTTAATATCGTTTGGCCTTCTTCCAGCAACAGGAACATCAATAGTGACCACTAGATTATTACACCCTACCTGCTGGGCCCTTTGCATGAGGTCAAGCCTGATTTCCTGATCTTTAGGTGGGTAAAGTTGAAACCAAAGATTACGCCCAGCACTCGCAGCAGCATCCTCTATTGATGTGCTTGCTAGGGTACTTAATATATATGGAATGTTGGCTTTTTTTGCTGCTGCGCCATGGTACTCCGCAGCTTTAGGCCAAATCAATCCGCTTAAACCCAGCGGAGCAATGCCAAATGGGGCGTCATACTCCACCCCTAAAACGGCGGTTTTTAGGCTAGCAGGTTGAGTTCTAGAAAGGTAAGAAGGGTGTAAAAAAATACGATCTAAAGCTTCTCTGTTATGTGAGATAGCTTGATCATTATTACAACCTCCTACCAGATACTCATAGGCAAACTTAGGGATGCGCTTTCTAGTAAGCAGCTTCAGGTCTGCAATACTGGCAGCCCTGCTGTCTAATTTGCTAACCATAGAACCTTCAAAGTGCCTTTCATGCTTCCACTGCCTGCATGAACCGGTGCCTAATCACCACAGGATCTAAAGTAATCACTGGGACGGGGATATTGCCTGAGATACATTTGCAAATAATAATAGTCATTTTTTTGCTAGCAATAGCTGCTTCAACAACATCTACCGCCTCATCAGCCTGACATTCAATGACGTTTTCACAACCACATGCACTTGCTACTGCAGCCAGAGAGGTTTTTTTACCCGCATATGTGGGTTGATCACCTGTTGAGCCATAACTTCCATTATCTATAATGAGTAAAATAAAGTTATCTCTTACATTGTTTGCAATAGTGGGTAGCGTGCCTAAGTTGGTTAAGACCGAGCCATCACCATCAATGGCTATCACTGTTTTGTCCTGCGCCAATGCTAAACCAAGTCCAATGGATGAAGATAAGCCCATGGTGCCTAACATATAAAAATTGCTAGGTTGGTCTCCAAACAAATGCATTTCCTGACTGGGCAGACCAATATTACAAACCACTAGTTGTCCGGAAAGGACGGGGACTAAATTTTTAATAATCTCGGAACGTATCATATTACTCTCCTTTCCAAAATGAAGCGTCGGTCAAAATCGCTACAGGTTTGTTACACATAAAGGTATATTTTAATATCTCATCCAACTCATGAACATCATCACGATTATGGAAGTGATAGGTTGGAATACCCAGCTGGGCTAATAGAGCTTTGGTGTGGACCGCCATTTCAACCTGACAAGCCACAGGCTCGCCTAGCTCGCCACGGAAACTAATTAACATAGGCAATGGTAAGCGATAAAATTGAGTTAACGTCACCAAAGTATTAATGGTTACACCAATCGCTGTGTTTTGCATAATAATGGCAGACCTTTTGCCACCCATAAACGCACCTGCGCAAATGCCCATACCTTCGTCTTCTTTGTTGGCTGGAATATGCGTCATACTTTCGCGTGCTTCTAGTTCAGCTATTACACCACTCAACTGTTTACAGGGCACCGTAGTGACTAGTTCAATTTTGTTCTTTTCAAATGCATCTATAACGATTTTGTCCAACTGCATGCTCACCTCCAAAGTTATTTATGAATTATAATCAGGTATAGTATAATTTAATTCAATCTATATTTTTTTGACTAAAGGTAAATTTAAAATTTACCTTTAGTGTCGTGGGGTTCGGAGCAGTTCGCTACATCTTTTTGCACTGAAACTGCGTAATTAGTATGACTACAAACAGATTTCAATGACTTCAACAGGGTGTAAAACGCAGCGCTTGGCATGCCCATCAGACATCTGTTCAAAACAGCTAAACCCATTAGTAACCAACACTGTGCCATCTGTAGTATTATTAATTGCAGGTTTTAGGCGTCGTTCAAATAAACGTTGCCCAATAGACCTTGTCTTCTTCTTTAATCCATAGGTTCCTGCCATGCCGCAACAGCCACTTTCAGGTTCTTTTAGGTCTTTAAAACAACGCTGCATCCACTCTCTTTCATGTGATGACATGCCTAAAGACTTATCATGGCAGTGAAGGTGCAACATCCCACTATCTAATTGTTTTGATAGGACAATAGATTCATCACTGAGATATCTGGCTAATGTTTTGGCCCTGTTACTTAAATCAAGCGCCCGCGCATCGTCAGGAAAAGCGTTTAAGAGTTCATCTTTAAACACTGATAAACACGAAGGCTCAAGCACTACCACCGAACATTTGGCTGGCAAGCTAGAGTGAAATCCCTCTAGAATTAAAGCCAATTGCTTTAATGCTTGAGCTAAAAAACCATATTCATATAATGGCCGCCCACAACAAAAATGTTGCCTTGCCACAGCCACTTGGTGGCCACTTTTCAGTAATACATTAACTGCACTTTTTAATAATTGGGGACGATAATGGTTATTCACACTATCTGCCCAAAGGACAACAGTGGGCTGACTCTTTTCACCAAACCAGTCAAATGCATGATCCTGGTGGTCCGCATGTTTTTTAGCCCAGTTAGTAAAGGATTGATCGGCAAGCTTGGGCAAACCCTTTTCATCACTCAAACCCAAAAATATTTTTGTCAGCTTACCTGTAAATCCCGATTGCAGTATATTCACCACACTAGAAAATCTGGAAAGTTTAGGCAGTAAATTACCAATATAAGCTAAGGGGTAGTGGTGCAGTGGTCGCTGCTTGTTGGCATAGTGGGCAGACATAAACTCTGCCTTATAGGTTGCAATATCCACCTGCGTTGGGCATTCCGTCTTACAGGCCTTGCATGACAGGCAATGCTCAAATGAATCGGCAATATCCTTGTTAGCCCAGCCATCCTGAATCACTTCACCTCGCACCATCTCATGAAGCAAGTGAGCCCTACCACGAGTGGAATAGCGCTCTTCCTGGGTTACCTGATAGCTAGGGCACATTGCACCACTTTGAGAACGACACTTGCCCATGCCAATGCAGCGTTCAGTGGCGCGAGAGAAGCCACCCACATCGTCTTTAAAATGCAATACAGTTGGTATCAGTGGTAGCTTATAGTCGGCACCGTAGCGGAGGTTTTCGTCCATCTTGTAAGCATCTATAAGCTTACCTGGGTTCATGCGTTGCTCTGGGTCCCAGATTTTTTTAAATCTCCCAAAAGCATGCATCAATTTTGGCCCAAACATAATGGGTAAAAATTCAGCTTTAGCCTGGCCATCCCCATGTTCACCAGACAGTGATCCACCAAATTGCACGACTAGCTGCGCAATTTCAACACTAAACTTGCGCCACTTGCTAATGCCTTTGGCTGTGCGGGTATCGAAGGTTATTCGGGCATGGATACAGCCATCACCAAAATGGCCATATAGACTGCTGGTATACCCATAACGTTGGATTAATGCGCTAAATTCACGTAGATAGTCACCCAGCTGTTGTGGATCTACAGCGGTGTCTTCCCAACCAACCACTGGGTCTGGATCACCTGGATTGAGCCCCATTGCCGTTGCTGACGCACCTTGCTCACGAATACTCCATATTGAAGCAGTGTGGGCTGAACTTTTGACTTGTAATACCGACTTCACACGCTTTGATTCTTGCATTGTAGCTTCAAACTTACTGCACAAATGATCTAGATGTTCAGGGCTGTCTGCGCACAGCTCAACCATCAACCATGCGCGACCTTGAGGTAACAAAGCGATTTCAACCTTTTTAAGGTTACGGTCTATTAAGTCACCAATAATGCCCCAGTCTAAACCCTCCATTGCAATCGGAGAAAATGGCAGAATTTCAGGCACACTGTCCGCAGCAGCAAATATATCTTCAAAACCAAGCACTATTAAACGAGTGTGGACTGGATTATGGATGAGTTTGACACGCGCTTGCAATATGGTGACGCAGGTTCCTTCTGTACCTACCAAAGCGCGCGCCACGTTGAAGTTATTTTCAGGTAAAAGCTGGTCTAGGTTATAACCTGACACTCTGCGCTTTATATCGGGATATCGTTGTCGAATAAGCTCCTGGTAGTCATCACGGATTGATAGCAGCTCACGATAGATTATAGCCCTGCGGTCATGTCCAGTAATGATGTTTTCAAGCTCTACACCTGTTGTTGGGCCAACCCAGAATCGAGCACCATCTGAGGTGAGTATTTCAAGTTCTATGACGTTTTCGACTGTTTTTCCTGCGAGCATAGAATGCGGTCCACAAGAATTATTACCAATCATCCCGCCTAAAGTACAGCGACTGTGAGTGCCAGGGTCAGGCCCAAATGTCAGGCCGTAAACTTCTGCCTGTTGTTTTAGCTCGTCACAGATCACACCAGGGTCTACTAGCGCGGTTTGGTTTTCAACATCAATTTCTGAGACTCGAGTGAGGTAGCGAGAGCAGTCTACAACCACAGCCTCATTAACTCCCTGACCATTTTGAGAGGTGCCACCACCACGCATTAGCACAGGCAGGCCGAATGTTTGACACAGTGTTATGGTGTTAACAAGGTCATCAACCGATTTAGGGTATACGACACCTAGTGGTATTTGGCGATAGTTGGAAGCGTCTGAGGTATATAATGCAACACCTGTTGCAGAAAAATCACACTCACCATCCAGCATCTGTGTCAGCTCAGTGTGAAAGTTGATTAACTCAGCATGGTAGATAGCAGGGTTGGTCATATTATTGTTACAGCTTGGTGAATCTGGCATTGGGTCATACATCATTACTGCATCAACAACCCATCGAAAAACAGTGGAGTGAAATCTCCTTAGGGGAGTGGCACATGAAGTACAAATTTAAACAGTACGTAAAAGCACACTATTATTGATAGCCCAGAAAGAAAGTAAACGATGGCCTTTCTATTAGTCCAAGAATCATGCATAGACGCAATTAAACCCAGTACAAATGTCAGGACACAAGCAATCAATAGCCCGGTATACGGCATTAATGCACAGGATAGGAGCATGCTAGAGACTAAAACGATCCTTCGCCACCAAGAGCCAAGCTCAATCCCTGAAACCACTGTAGGCTGTATGATTTGTTTGCCTATAGCCAAAGTAGAAAATAGGATTAATGCAATAGCTGATGTTTGAGGAAATACTTTGGAATCTACGTCTGTATAACTTGCAGCATCATATAAAGTAATGACGCCAATTATAATAAGCAAACTTGCCACTAGAATGGAACCTAACCTACTACCACTATCTACGGGGTTCACTGAGGATGCTTTTACATCTGATTCAATCATCTTAAGCGTCCGCCTTAATTTGTGTTTTTCTACTTAAATACCAAGGTAATACCAACGAAATTAATGTGAATGCGATAATCGCCTGTGACAAGGGCCGTCCAAAGAACATGCCAGGCAAGTTATTGACTGCCGCACCAATAGTCCACGCCTGAACAAACCCTTGTTCTGCTATGGGGCCAAGAATCAAGCCAAGCACAATTGGCGATGCCGAAAAGCCATATTTCGAAATAAGCCAGCCGAACACTCCCAAGCACAGCATGACAACAACATCAGAGATACTGTTTCTGATTGCATAAGTGCCTATGATGGTCATGAATCCAACCGTGGGAACCAATACTGCTTTAGGGATAGTAACAATAGATTTATATGCATAGCGGCCAATAATTAGGCCAATAGGTAGCATGAGTATAGTGGCAATCAATAGACCATAAATAAAGGTGTAAACAATAGAACCATTTGACTGAAATAATTCTGGCCCAGTCCGCACACCCTGAACCATAAGCGCTCCCAAGATCACTGCATCTGGTGGAGTGCCAGGGATACCTAATACCAAGGTAGGTATAAACCCGCCACCCACTGTGGCATTATTTGCAGATTCAGTTGCAATAATTCCATCGGGTTCACCTTCACCAAACCGTTGGTGAGGTTTGGCGGTGCGTTTTGCTTCGGTATACGCTACCAAGCCAGCTACCGAGCCTCCAGCACCTGGCAAGATACCAACCAGTGTGCCAATAATGGAAGACCGAATTAAATTGAACTTTGAATTAAAGGTAATGCGTGCTGCGCTAAGAATTGGCATCTTAGCCACTTCACCCGTTATTTTTAGATGTTTCTCTCCTGTAGAGCACATGTCTATGAGCACAGGAATGCAGTAAAGCCCTATCATTGCACCCACTACTTCAAACCCTGAAATCATGGTTTGACTACCAAAAGTCAGGCGGATGTCAGCTGAAATTTCTGCCACTCCTACCGTCGACATAATCATACCTAAGGCACCGCCTGCTAGGCCCATTATTAGGTTACCTTGAGACAGGGAAGCAATTAGAGAAAGTCCAAAAATAGATAACCAAAAATACTCTACTGGTCCAAATGCCAAAGCGACAGAGGCGAGTGGGGGAGCAAGAAAAAGCAGCGCAAAAGCACCTACTAAACCACCAAATACTGACGAAAAACAAGCGATGGCAACTGCCAAATCTCCTTTGCCACGCTTTGCTAGTGGATAACCGTCAAAGGTCGTAGCAATAGCTGAAGGTGTGCCAGGAGTATTGAGTAAAATAGCAGCATATGCGCCACCATAAATGGCACCAGTATAAATAGCGCCTAACAAAATCAGCGCTGTTTCTGGAGCCATACCGAATGAAATTGGGACTAAGACTGCCACGGCCATAGTAGCAGTCAGCCCAGGTATAGAACCAATTAGGGTTCCAGCAACTACGCCAAACATAGCAACGGCTAGGTTCAAGGGTGTTAATGCAGCTAAAAAGTTGCCGAAATCCATGATTTATACCTACTTGTTACTAATTAGTTACTTAATTAGGCCTGCTGCACGAGCATCCATAAGGTACTCTGTGCTGCGTTCTTTCATAAATTCTGCCATTTGGCTAGCATCTATATCAAGGAGTGCAAATCCACCGTTAATCATTTTTTGACGGAATGCAGGGTCAGCATTAATTTCACCAATTCTGTTTGACCAGGTAGTAACCGTTTCAGCACTGGCTGAGCTGGGTAAAGCGATACCTCGGTATGCACCGCCCACCATGTCAAATCCTAGCTCCTTAAATGTAGGAACATTAGGAAACAATGGATGACGATCTTCCATCGCTACAGCAAGCATACGAACTGCGTTTCCTTGCTTAGCCCCAACGGAAGTGTAGCCCCATTGAGCAGTTACCTGTTCACCTAATAAGGCTGCAGTTGATGCGCCTGTTCCTTTAAAAGAAACATACGTTGTATTAATGTCAGCCATCTTATCAAATTTAATTTGTGCTAGGTTATTAGCTGAAGCTTTGCCCGAACCAGACATCACCACACCACCTGGCTTCGACTTAGCGTCATCGATAAGGTCTTGCAGGGTTTGGTATGGGCTATCTGCTACAACTACAATGGCATCTGGGGTGTAATGAAACATGTAAAAAGTATGAATTCCATCAGTAGTAAATCCTACATCCTTTTGAGCAGGTTTAATGACAATATGAGGTAAGTTAACCCCCATAATAGTTTGCCCGTCTCCATTGAGGCCGTTTAAGGATGCCCAACCAGCTGCACCACCGCCACCAGGCTTATATGAGATAACTAAGTCGTCACCAAATTTTTCTTTATAAAATGATTGTTGTATACGGGCAGAGATATCAGATTCTCCACCAGGGCCAAAGGGGATGATGTAATTGACTGAGTCTGCGTAAGTGCTGCTTGCAGACATGGATACTGCTGCTGCCATAGTTAGCATTGCAGTGTGTTTAGCAATTTTTTTAATAAGCATTATTTTTATTATCCTTAAAGTTTAGCTAATACAGCCTAAATATAAACTTTTAAATTCAAGACTGAAGTATTCGCATGCATTGATGCTGATGACAACAAAGCTTTTGCTATTTTGCGTATAAGGATTGGTCACCTTATTCAAATTTTTAAAACGTAATTGTCACTTATTTCATATTCTTGTAAAATAAATACTAATACAAGCCATATTTAGTTTACTATTAGTAAAGTTTATATTTACCATTGCGTTAATATAATCTTAATATTCACTCTGATCCTCAAACAGTTGGTGCCATTATGTCCATCAAACAATTAAGGTCACTTTTAGCCTTTCAAGAAAGCGGTAGTTTTTCTGCTGCTGCAGATAAGCTGTTTATTACTAAAGCAGCTGTAGGGCAGCAAATGAAGTTATTGGAGGAGTCAATACAAACACCATTGTTTGATCGTAATGGATATAGGCCTAGCCTTAACGCGGACGGTCTGACATTTGCAAAAGAAGCGCACAAAGTGATTGAGAACTATGACAGGTTGTTCAGTAGGCTTGATGCTGGTGATAATTTTTCTGGTACCGTTAGTTTGGGTTCAGTTCCTTCGGCTATATTGGCACTGGTGCCTTTATCAGTTAAAAGTATGATGAAAGATGTGACTAATACCAAAGTTCGAATTATTCCAGGCATGTCCACAGACTTGTATGACCACGTATTAAATGGTTACATCGATTTAGTAATATTAAGTAAACCACAAAGAATAGAACAAAGCCTTCAGTGGGAGACTCTTGTCGAAGAGCCCCTTGTGCTATTGACCTCCAATAGTTTCAAAGGTCAAGACCCCATCAGTATTTTACAAAGCCAACCTTATATTAGATTGGCACAGCGAACCTCTGTGGGCTTATTAGCTGATTATTGGCTCACAAAAAACAAAATAATGGTCAAGGAATCCATGGTCATGGACTCTATGGAAACATTGGGTAGTATGGTGGCGCATGGTCTTGGTGTTTCAGTCGCTCCAGACCTTTGTAAATCTGACCCTGTGTTTTCTAATTTAAGGAAAATCCCCCTTCCAAATAACCCAAAACCACGGGTTTTAGGTATGTTGATGAGAAAAGATAATCCAAAAACTAAGGTTGTCATGCAATTAAAGCAGCATATTAAAAACACTGTTAAAGCTTAAACAAATGAGTAAGTGATCTTCTTAAGTTTGTATCAGCCAGTTATAACTTAAGCATTTAATGGGTTTTTTGGATTCTAAGGTGTGGTGGGCTTTTTGCAAAGTGCTGCACCTGCCTATGAGCCTTTGGAGCTGTTCGATAGAGTTAACCCTCACCAAGCCTTGGTGGGTTACTTTAATCACTGATATTGCAAATTTAGCGCGTTTAAACAATAATTGACTAATGAATACTAAAAAAGCAACTATCCTAACTATTCCTACCGACCTATTTGCGATGCGCTATCTTGCAAGTATTTTGGTATTACTACTGCTTTGCCTGCCGGTTGCTGCTTCTGAAAAAGAAGAGGTACAAGCTACTATTAATAGTCAGCTCCAAGCGTTTGCAGATGACGATGTTAGCAGGGCGTATACTTATGCCAGCCCTTCGATACGATCTATATTTAGAACTGCGCAACTTTTTGGTAAAATGGTTCAGCTTAGTTATCCAATGATATGGAAATCAGCAGGTGTGGCATTTTTAGAACACACACAAACCTCTCAAGGGCGCACTCAAGATGTTCAAATATTAGACGCGGCCGGCACTGCACACTATGTGAGGTATTTTCTAATGCAAACATCAAACGGTTGGAAAATTTCAGGTGTGCAGTTTTTAGATGTTACCGATATTAGCGTCTGATAAAACATTAAATACACTATTCCACATGTAACTAAAACGATATTGTAAGGCCAAAACTAAAGGCACAGGCTTGTGCTTGGGTTTTGATTTATATTTACCCTCAATGCCTCATGTGCTCGTTTAAAGAGATAATGAATGAAGAAGCCAGACAACGTAACAGACTTTGCAGCTACGCTGCCATATCCGACTAATATTGGAGCACCAGCATTTACTATTCCTGATGTACTTCAACATAAAAAAGAGCGTGGGGTTACTGCTACACATTTTTTTGAGACAAAATTTGACGAATTGAAGGAGGAGTATTTTAAGCTGGTAAAACTAGCCGAAGATACACAACTAGTTTACGAGGCGTCTTACAGCTTTATCCCTGTAGTGGGTAAAATCTACAGTTTATACATTAAAAACGATAGATCATTTCTTAGTATTATTGAACCTCATCAGTGGCCACAAATGACATTTAGAGGGAGTTTTAAATTTACATC
>Ga0308012_10001286_pt1 | contig 13469 bp, 12 predicted proteins | sample Neamet179_FD_203133 | JGI IMG/M metagenome (GOLD analysis project Ga0308012, IMG submission 203133) | Marine microbial communities from water near the shore, Antarctic Ocean - #179 | ecosystem: Environmental > Aquatic > Marine > Unclassified | place: Southern Ocean | collected 2014-07-25 | reverse complement strand
AGTATAGTTACGCTACTTGCAACAGATTTAGATAATGACGCTTTAACCTATTCAATTGTTGATCAACCTAGCCAGGGTTCAGTAACGTTAGATGGAGATCAAGCAACGTATACAACAACAAATGCAACCTATACTGGCGGAGATAGTTTTACGTTTACCGCTTCCGATGGTAACCTTACAAGTAATATAGCAATGATTACGATTGATGTAACTTTAGATGTTTTAAACTATAGTTTAGAGAATATTAAGTCGTATCCAAATCCTTTTAGCGAGTTCTATATTATAGAAAGTATTGTTCCTCTTAAATTAGAAGTGTATGACATCAATGGTAAGATTATTCTAAAGAAACAGTTAGTACCCGGTAATAATAAAATTAACGGAACTAATTTATCTCGTGGATATTATCTTTTTAAATTTAAATACCAAAATAGAAGTAATTCTAAAATTTTAATAAAAGAATAGAAAGAGACATATCTTCCTCTGTTAATTCAGCTATTTCTCAATACCATAAATTTCTCCACCTCTCTAAAGAAGTAGAGTTTTACTTTCTAATAGTTTTGATTGTACCTTTTTCATTTCTTTACTTATACTTTGTTGAACTACTTTAGCGTAATGTGATTGAGTGATTTCAATACTAGAATGACCTAACAGTTCAGAGACAATCTCCATTGGTACGTCATTATACAGCAGCATAGTACTGGCAAATGTCTTTCTAGCTGTATGATGGGTTACTCTCTTATTTATTCCTACAACTAGAGCTATCTCTTTTAAGTATGAATTGAACTTCTGATTACTAATCGCAGGCAACTCATTGCGACTTAATAATGATTGGCAAGGAGCAGACTTCATAGCTATAAATAGTGAAGATATGCTTAAGATCCAGTTAAAAGACAAGTTTACAGTTGATAAAAAATACATTGGAAAAGAAATTTACGTTGCGTTCATTGAAAATAATAGTATCAAACTATATGACCACGATGAAGCCGTAAAGATGTTGGTTGATAATATTACAAATTCGAAGTCATGGAGTGAAAAAGGAGGTTATTCTTGGGGTCAAACACCTAAGATCTATAGTGAAATAATCAGAGAAATCTAAACCATAAGAATATCTTCTTCTTTCAATTCTGCTATTTATATTTACACAGTTCTGTTAAATGTATAATTTCATTTATAAAAACCTTAACTCTTTTGTCATTTTATTAGGTCCTCCTTTCTCTCTTCCACGTACTTTACTCCTGTTGTATTTTTATCTCAAATATCATAAAACACACACATAACCATATTTCACACACCTAACAACCTGGTAACTAGTTAATTGATGACTTTCTTTATATGTAAAAAACATTTACTATACAGAAAATAGGCTATGGGGTCATCTATGTGTAACTGGTTACACTTAGGTTACAGATAAAGAAACTCCCTTATCCCTTACTTATATTGGTTTTAATGCTTTAGGTTACACTTATTACACTTAATATTGAGTTGAAAAATAAAAATTAGAAAAAAATAAAAAAATATTATAATCTAAAATATACTTCAAAATAAGAGTAACAAGCGTCACCTTGACATCAAGTAGAACTATAATCGTCCACTTCCTCTTGATGTCCATGTTTTAGAGCTCTTGAGATATTTAATGTTAAGCTTATTTTTCTTAATATAAATATCTATCATTTTCTTTGTGTTTTTAGAGTTAAACATTTTTTCACTTTTGAGCTCATTTTGAAAGTGATTATAAAGCTTAAGAAAATCAGAGACTGTAAAACCGTCTTTAATATTTACTATACAACCTTTAAAGATCCTCTCAAACTCTTGTAAAATCATGTCATTAGAAAAATAAGCTCTAAAGTTATCCTCATCCTTATTGTATGAGATCTGCTTCAATCCATGACCTCTATAATTTTTAACACAAGTGAATATAAAATTATAAAATAGATTCCATTCTTCATCATCCCAATCATCAAAGAATCTATGACCAAAGACCATCATAGGGGTGTTATCTTCATTAAAAAAATCACTGAACTTGAATTCTCTAAACCGTCTTTTAGTTGAGATATTTTTTTCATCATACCTAACAGACCAGTTCGTAGTTATGATAAACTTAGGAGCCTCATTAAATGGAATAGTAACTGCTTCGGTACCTTTTCTTTGACAACTGATACTACCAGTAATATTAGTATATAAGTCATCATATTTAAAACCTGCTTCAACATCATCAATAATAAAAATCCTAGTGTCATTCCTTAAGTTAGCAAAGTTATGCGTATAGTTTGGATTAAATTCATGAGGTCCTCTGATCATTGACTTTTGAACATTCATCAATGCATTCACAAGTATTGTTTTACCTCTTCCACCATTTCTATTAATATCATTAGCACCATCATCTGATAATATAATTGCAGGAGTAAAATCTGGGTCCTTAAATGTGTAACACATGTACCCAATCATAGAACAAAATTGATTAAAGACTTCCATTTCTTCGTCTGTTAATTCAGAATTCCTTGTATCTCTATTTATACAAATCATTTTTATGAATTGTTCAAACTCACTCTCATCATTACTCTCTATAAAATTGTGCTCTTGGGTTCTGTGAGGTGGAAAAAAACCGTCAATTTTACTATACTCGATCTTTATTATTTCTTGACTTGAAAGTTTAAAGAATCCATTCTTAAAAGATAGCCCAAACTCATCTTTAGTATCAAGATGATATGTTATAGCTTTGGAAGGGAGAAGAAGGTATCCCTGGGGAATAGTTGTACGGCTCTCTTTAGCAATCCTGTTTTCAATTTCTTCAGAGTTAAATTCGTTGATTTCTTTTTTTAGAAAGCCTACCGTCTCTGTTTTATGATTGAACTCCCTTAAAATATTTCTGGAATTTTTAAAAATAATCAAACTGTCATTACCTTCTTCAATACCTCTTATAAACTTTTCTTGCTCAAAAAATTTAGCATATTGAACTGGGGATGTCATTAACTTACCATCAACTCGTTTATAAAAAGGTTTAGGATAATTCTCTTTAAGTTCCTCTTGAAGACACTCTTTTACCTTAAAGGAAACTTGATTAAAGTTTAAGTGTTCGCACTCTACATCATTTTTTACAAAGACACCATCATGGAGTCTTACGTATTCTTTGAGATTGTTTTTATATATAAAATCAGAAATAGCTATACTTTCATATGCTGTTAAGTCTCTAAACAGTTTTCCTTTTGTGTTATACCTTACTGGAGTCATTACTTCACTTGCGCGATCTCCATAAACAGTTTTAAGTTCTTCAACTATCTTTTCATAAGTAGTTCCTTCTATATCTTTATGAATATTTAAAAGAGTGTTGAACTTCTTTTTATCTATTAGAGAATATACGTCTACTCCTCTCTCCTTTATACCTAAATCAATATCAATAAAAGTAGGATTAGCTCTTGAAATATCAAACTCTTTAATTTTAAAAGGTAGGTAGGGCCTAAGTATACTTGGGATTTTTGTTAACGGAGAGTACTCTCTATTGTCCTTTATAATAACATTAAACACATCATCATGTTTTTCTCTATATTGACCACTTAATTTTAACATCATGAATAAAACATATTCATGATAAGCTTCAAGTGAAAAAACGGTGGACTCATTATCATCAACCTTTTTGTAATACTCTTTTAATTTTTCAATAGAGTGTCTAAAGTACTTTATGTTAAGTTTCTTTCCGTTTTGGTACGAGACTACATACTTAAAGTAGTCATTATCGTTTAGAGGTGAGTTCTCTACATAATTGAAATAGTTAATCATTAGCTCATCAAAATCATCTCTGAAGCTATGAGGGCAATCTATTGCGTTCTTAAAAGTAAAGTTAGCTTTACTACTTTTAGATATTAATTTCGCTTTGGAAATAAAATTTATTTTCCATTGGTTTTGTAAATTAGCTTTCATCATGACTTCACCAATTTAACCATTGAACTTTGAATCTCACTAATAACAAAGTAAACCCTTCCTCCAAGTTGATAAGGTTGCAATGTTCCGTTATTAGACCAGTTATTTACTGTTGATAGACTAACCCCTAGAAGCTTCATAACTTCTTTTTTGGAAAGGTATTGATCATTGAAGACTGCTTGTTGTAACTCTTTTTTTAATTCGTTTACCTCTTTAGAATCAAGCTGTTCTTGAGTAGTTTCGAATACATTGGATTTAATCATTTTATCCTTATTTTTAATTAATAAGACAAATCTGATTTTAGGGATTAATTAGGGAGCCCCTAAATTTTAGTTTTTTTTTGAAACAAGAACTTTCGAGATGATTTAATACTTTTTTTACATCTTTTTTATCGTATAAAGCGCCTTTTATAGGGTCTGTAGAGCCTGCTCTATATATAGGATTTATATAAGACTGAATTGTACCTTTCTTGAAACCCGTAAACGAGCTAACGGCTTGAGCAATTTTATTTACGTTATCAATATCTTCATGGTTGTTTAAAAAATCTAAAACACCCAAATGATGCATTGCTATAATTCTTTCTTTAATAGTGAAACCACTGCTCGAGTCCTCTAAAAGATCTTCCGCATCTATTGCACCTTTTACTTTAGCCTTCTCAATAAAAGCTAGGTCATTATCTCCTAAAAGGATTATATAATCTTCTTCATCCGCTTTAAAAATCAGGAATTCATACCTTTTTCTTAATGAAGCTCGAATTTTCTGCATTCTATTAGCGCTTATAAATGGCCTATTATAGCACAGTACACCTTTTTTTAACTCATATTCTATGAAGGTAATTGCCGAATTATCTTCGTAATCAAGTAAATAATCTTTAAGCCTTTCATCAAAAGTCTTGGCATAAATTTCAAATGGACAGCCATAAAAATAATTTCCATTTTGAATATATAATTCATATTCACCTTCAAATTTTTCGTACACTACCTTTAATCTATCATCTATCCATTTCTTTTCAATGTCATCAGCATCATCTCTTATTATGTGATCATCTTTTGTCCAAAAGTTCTGAAATTGACTAGATGCATCCTCTTCAAATCGCTCTATTTCGTAATCTGTTTTCTCAAATAAATTTATCATAACTATAGTTCAATTTTTAGTTTTTTAAATTCCCTTGCTGCCTCTAAAGCTGTATCTCTACTTGTTTTCCCAATATAAGTTAGAAAAGTTGCTTCTTTAACATGTCCCGTAATATTCATAAGCCATGGAGTACTTATCTTTCCATAAAAATTAGTTGCAAAGGATCTTCGACCAATATGAGAGGTAATTAATTCATACTTTGGATACTTCCCAAGTATCTTTCTTTTTCCTTCAACTAAACTTTTAACAACTCCACCATAAGTTGTTTCGTCTATACCAGCAATCTCAGTTACCTGCTTAAGATGGACATTAAATTTTTGATCAGAGAACTGTCTTGGAAAGCCTTTTTCGTATCTTTTCATTACATCTAAAACTTGATCAAGCATTGGAATTGTTACAGTTTTTTGTCCTTTTTGCTGAAAAACATCCATCACCTTAAACCCTTCTTGTTCTCTGATATTATCAATACTAAAATTCATGAAATCAGATATTCTTTGACCTGTAAAGCAACTAATCAATAGCCAGTCTCTTATATTAGTAAGCTTATCCCCAAGTATCTTTTCATCTATTCTACTAATTGTTCGAAGTTCATCCAAATTTAAATAAATAATAGGAGATTTTTTTGACTTTAGCTTAATCAAATTAAACTTATGACTTAATTTGATGTCATGATGGGCATAAGCGTAGTTACACATAGTTTTAATAGTGCTAAAATATTTTGACAAAGTACTTATGGAATATTCATTTTTAGTACCGTATTCCTCAAATGCTGCGTGGAAATCATAATCAATTTCAGATATGTTCGTACTATTGTCAAATGTATCGCTTTGGTCAATAAACTTCTTTGTAAATTCATATGATGTGCGGTATCTAGCGTGTGTTCTACTTGTTATATTGCCCTTAATTAACTCAAGATATTTTGAAAAATACTCAAGAATTTTATCTGAAATAATATTTGACTGGTTCTTTCCATAGTAAGAGTCCAGCTGCTTACCCAACCACACTTTATCAACTAAATTAATATCTGAATTATTGAAATTTGTCAACACATAACTTTCTATCATCATCATTTGATTATGTAAATCAATTTTTTTGTTCTTTAGGTTTGCATCTTTTATTCTTTTTGAATTTGACAAGAGAGCCCATTCTCTCTTAGAAATGGTAATTTGTGTTTTTGACTCCAAAACATAATCCTTTGAGTTTCTTCGGTAAAGTAACCTAAGAGTTATTGGTCCAATTTCACGAGTTGACCTAAATAAAAATTTAACTGTTGACATTTTTTTGTACGGTATTTGTACGGTATTTGTACGGTATTTGTACGGTATTTGTACGGTAAAGTTACACTTATTTGTGTAATTATAAATATATTTACTTTATAATTTAACTTAAATTACTGATAATCAGTACAAATATGTATAATCTGAGTTAAATAGATGTATGTATTTCACTCCCGCCTTGAGTACAAAAACCCTGTTTTTAAAGGGTTTTATTTTTTTATACCTCATTTTTAGGACCTCTTTCCAAGATATTTAGCTTAGAAATACTAAATCGTAGAAAAAAATAGATGTTAATCTATAAAAAAATATCTAACTCATTTACAAGGTTTAGAATTAACAGCAGAAGATATGCCTGCTATTAAAATAAAAAGCCTTCTCATTTCTGCAAAGGCTTATTAAATTATTTTGATTTAATTATGTTTAGTTATTTATAAACTTACTATTTGTTTGACGCACTCTATCTGAAATTTTTATCATATACACGCCTTTTGGTAATACTTTTACATCGATGCTATTTGTATTCTTAACTGTAAGTACTTCTTTACCTAATGTATTGTAGATAGAAACCGAAATTGGCCCCTCGTTTCCTGTTATAAATAAAGTATTACTTGTTGGGTTTGGGTAAATTGAGACAACTAATTGATTTTCGTCAACTAAACTTGCTGTTGAACAATCTAAATAAAACCCTCCATTAAGTCCATTCTCATCTCTAGGGATATTCCATCCGTAGACATATTCTAAAAGTTCTAGCCAACCGTCACTTTGACAATAAGCAACATTTCCTGATAATTCTATAAAATAAGGTAATGAAGTAGCATTATCAAACCAACCAATGACGGTTTCGTCAAAATTACGCACAGAAATACCTGTATAATTGAACATATCTATCATAGATTGAACATTACTCACATCCCAAGACCCTAAATTCATATTAAAAGAAGTTGCAGAATCAAACATTCTTTCCATAGAATAAACATTACTAACGTCCCAGCGACCAATATTTTGATTAAAGGAAGTAGCTTCTGAGAACATATAAGTCATAGAATTTACATTACCCACATCCCAACCACTAATATCTTGATTAAAAACAGAAGCAAAAGAGAACATATGAGACATATTTATTACATTACTCACGTCCCAACCACCAATATTTTGATTAAATGCTATGGCAACATTAAACATACTATTCACATCAATTACATTACTTACATCCCAACCACCAATATCTTGATTGAATAATTGGGAAAAACCAAACATATAATTCATATCAGTTACACTACTCACATCCCAACCACTAATATCTTGGTTAAATACTAGAGCACCCTGAAACATAGTATTCATATCAGTTACACTACTCACATCCCAACCACTAATATCTTGGTTGAATAATTGGAAAAAAACAAACATAGAACTCATATCTGTAACATTACTCACATCCCAAAAAGAAATGTTTCCGTACTTGGCCTCTGCAGAAGAAGGATTAAAAACCCAATCCGATACGGCCTCTCTAATATTAAAATCTGTTATTGGAGTCTGACAATACCCAATTAACGGAATAAATAAGAATAAAAAAATAGTTTTTTTTAAATATTGGGGGCTTTTAGGCGTTTTAAACCCAAAGTATTCTTTAAATTTCATGGCAAACAAATTTTTTGCAAAAATAGTAAAATAAAACGATTGAGTTAGTAACAAGTGGTTTTAATATGGGATAAACGGTAAAATTGAAAACGTCTAGAAGTTTTGATGTTATTCCAAAAGTAATACTGTTTATTTAGCATTCACAATATCCTTATCTTTGGTTTACTTAATAAAAAAAAATGTTATGAAAAAAATAGTATACCTCTTCGTTTTATTTAATTATTTAAACACAACAGCACAGAGTAAAGCCCTTGAAAAAGAATCTATCTACGCTATTAAAATTGAAGGAATAGATGGCAAAATTATTGACTTAAAAGCATACAAAGGCAAAAAAATACTATTTGTAAACGTTGCTTCTGAATGCGGATTTACGAAGCAATACGAAGGCTTACAAGAATTATTTACTACCTACAAAGATAAATTAGTGGTTATTGGTTTGCCTTGCAATCAATTTGGAGGCCAAGAACCAGGAGCAGCTGCAGAAATTATAACTTTTTGCCGTTTAAATTTTGGAGTAGATTTTCCGTTAACAGCTAAAATTAAAGTAAAAGGAAAAGAACAACACAAGTTATACCAGTGGCTAACCAAAAAAGCTAAAAACGGAAAAAAGAATTCTTCTGTAAAATGGAATTTTCAAAAATACCTAATTGATGAAAATGGTATCTTTGTGGATGTTTTCTACTCTATGACAAAACCAATGAGTAAAAAAATTACCAAATTAATTTAAGAAAATTGCAAGAACAAAGTAGCGCAATTTTCAAAAAAAACGCTTCAAAAAAAATAGCCAATACCCAATTATTTTACATCGGTTTCCTTTTAATTTCTTTTGCCATAACCTCAGAAATTAGTAACTTAGTACTATGAAAAAATTTAAAACAATGAAAGGTATTTTAACAGCAATTGTATGCCTTACTTTATTGGTAAGTTGTGGCAAAAGTAAAGAGGAAAAAATTACTAAAAAGACGAAAACAACTACAATAGCAAAGCCTAAGGCAGAAGTAAAGAAAAAAATGGTGGTTGTAGATGCAGATGGGGTTGTAAATGTTACAATGACTACATCTGATCGTATGAAATTTAATCTTAAAAAAATTACGGTAAAAGCTGGTCAAAAAATAAAACTAACGCTTTCTCATACAGGTAAATTAGATAAAAGAATAATGGGCCATAATGTTGTGTTTTTAAAGCAAGGTGTTAAAATGTCTACTTTTGCATCTAAAGCTGCGGCCGCTAAAGGAAATGATTATATTCCTGAAGGAACGACAGCGGTAATTGCAAATACTAAAATGCTTGGTGGTGGAGAAACAACTACCATAGAATTTATTGCACCGGCTGCCGGAACATATGATTATATTTGCAGTTTTCCTGCACATTATGCAATGATGAAAGGAAAACTAATTGTAGAATAAAGGTTTAGAAAGCATCAATTTAAAAGCCCTTCTTAAAAAAATTTAAGAAGGGCTTTTAAATTGATAATAACTTTTTTAAAGTTCTAAAATTTCTATATTTTTAAATTCTATTGGGTGACTTTCACTTTGCAAAGAGATGTAACCGCTTGTTAAAGATTGCCCATCTTTTAGTTGAATTTCTTTGGAAGTAGCCTCTAAAAATTGGCCACCAATAATAGGCTTTGCATACGTAATTACAGTTTTTCCGTTTATCTTATGTATAATGTTTTCTTTGGTAACTATTATTTCTAGCGTTACCCATTCATCGCCATAATAGGTTGCTGAATTTGCATTAATGCAATGATCTGTAACAATAACATCAGCTATAAAAACATGGGTTGCTGGTGTACATAAATTACCTGTAGGTCTTGGTGTGTTTGGCACAATGCCGCCCAACAACTGCACTTCTAAAGATAACGGGAAAGCCTGATTTAACAGCATACTTTCTGGTGCTTGTGAATGAATCATAACTCCACTGTTTTTTGTAGCCCAAGCTTCGCCGCCTTTTATTTGGTTTCCTGTAAACCGATACTGTAATCTAAGCTTATAATTTGAAAAAGGTGTTTTATAAGTTAAGAGCCCGAATCTATTTTCGAAATTCTCATAACCATCATAAGAAACTTTAAGAATACCATTTTCTACTCGAAAGGTATTCTTAAAGTTGTCATATAATTTATGCCCGTTAATCTTAACAATCCAATTATCTAAATCTTTACCGTTAAACAATTGTTGCCAAGAAGCATCAAAAGATTTACTTTTTATGGTTTCTTTCTCTTTTAGATCACAATTTATAAAAAGTAATGCTATCACAAGAAAGCTACCTAGCTGATTCATTTTTATAAAGATGAAGATTTTCCTCCAGAAATTTCTTGTAAATCTCCGCAGTAATAAGCAGTAGGAACTGGGTCGTACATTAAAACGTTTTCTCCAATTTCTTCTGAAGTTATATAAGCAGTAATTGTTAGGTACTTTAAATGATTTAAAAATTCATTTTTGGTAGCTTGTAATGCCTCAGGGTTTGCCAATCTATCTTCATCAATATCTCCTTTTATCAATAAATGAGCATCTAACAAGGCTGTATATTGTGAAGTGGTAAAATCGCTAACAGCTGTTTCTAAAGTTGGTTTTAAGCTTGCAATAATATCTATAAAACTAATTCTTATAGCTTCTTGGTCTTCTGCGTTTAAAATCTCTGTAATATATTTGTCTATAAATTGTGGCACATTTACTTCCGTTGCAGAAGGTGTACCCTCTGTTTTAGGTAAAAAAATATCTACCAAATTAACAACTACTTCTTTTTCATCCTTTGTAAAATAAGTAGGCATCCATGTGGGTGCGCTTGTACAACTTTGCAATAAGCTAAAAATACTGGGTGCTGTAATTGCAAAACCAGCGGCAAGACCTAAATTTTTTAATGCATCTCTACGTTTCATATCGTTACTAATTTAAGCGTTGTTGTTTTTTAATTCTGCTGCTGCATGATTTGCTGCTCTTGCTGTAAAAGCCATGTACGTTAAAGACGGATTTTGACATCCCGAAGACGTCATAAAAGCGCCATCTGTAACATATACATTATCACAAGCATGTATTTGGTTGTTTCCGTTTAACACAGATGTTTTTGGATCTCTACCCATTCTTGCAGTTCCCATTTCATGAATTCCTAGTCCCATTGCCATGTTATCTCTATTGTCATATCCGCTTACATCTTCAAAGCCTGCTTCGGTAAGCATTTTAATAGCTTGCTCTTGCATGTCTTTACGCATTGCCATTTCATTTTCGCCAAAAGCAGCGTCAAAAGTAACGGTTGGCAAACCCCATTCGTCTTTTTTATCGTAATCTAAAAATAACTTGTTTTTATGATCTGGTAATGTTTCTCCAAAGGCTAATAAGTTTACATTCCATTCTCCAGGCTTTAAAATTGCTTCTTTTAATTCTGGACCGTATTTAAGTTCTGCAACCAATTCTGAAGTGCTAGTTCTACTTGCACCACCTTGGTAACCGTACCCTCTTTTAAATGTTTCTGCTTCTGTATTGCCTCCTAAGTTTCTAAACCTTGGAATATATACTCCGTTTGGTCTTCTTCCTCTTACATATTTATCATCAAAGCCTGTTGCTTTTGCACGCGCACCTACATGAAAATGATGATCCATAATATTATGTCCTAGCTCTCCACTGTCATTCCCTAATCCGTTAGGAAAACGCTCTGATTTTGATTGTAATAAAATAGAAGCAGAAGCCATAGAAGATGCACACAGAAAAACAACCTTGGCATTGTAAACCATTGTTTCTTTTGTTTCTGCATCAATCAATCTTACCCCTGTTGCTTTTTTAGTAACGTCATCATAAATTACTTCATGCACAATAGAATTAGGTCTTAAAGTCATATTACCTGTAGCATCTGCTGCTGGTAATGTAGAAGAGTTACTGCTAAAATAAGCGCCATAAGGGCAACCACGCATACATCTACTTCTATATTGGCATGTACTTCTGCCTTCTCCCGGTTTGGTACCTTCTGTAATATGTGCCGTTCTACCAATGGTTAATAAACGTCCGTCATCAAAATTTGTAGCTAGTTTTTCTTTTAGAACCTCTTCTACACAATTTAGATTCATTGGCTTTAAAAGCTTCTGATCTGGTAATTGTTTCAAACCTAAATTCTCTCCACTTACACCAATATATTCTTCAACTTTGTCGTACCATTTTTCAATATCTTTATATCGAATAGGCCAATCTATAGCAATACCGTCTTTTTTATTTGCTTCAAAATCAATATCACTTAAACGGTAACTCTGTCTTCCCCACATTAAAGACCTACCACCAACTTGGTATCCTCTAATCCAATCAAAACGTTTTTTCTCATTATAAGGATGCTTTAAATCGTCTACAAAAAAATGTTCACGCGCTGCATGGGTAGTATATCCTGTTCTATGTTGTTTTGGTTTTCTATCTATAATTTCTTGAGTTGCTTTTCCACCATTTGCCATGTCCCAAGGGTCTAAATAAGCTGTAGGGTAATCTTCTACATGCTTTACCATTGGTCCTCTTTCTAAAACTAGGGTTTTTAAACCATTTTCGCAAAGCTCTTTGGCTGCCCAGCCACCAGAAATTCCTGTACCTACTACAATAGCGTCGTAAGAATTTGTGTCGTTATTTATTGTATTCATTCGTATATATTTTTAATCTAAAGGAATTTTCAAAAGTTTAAATTACTCAAAGAAATTTAATAACATTAAATTTCTACAGTAAAAAGCATTAAAATATTTACGAAACCGGTTTCGATATGTTATTTTTAGATTTGTTTTAGGATATCTTAAAATATGATTAGAATATATATATATTTAATAAAATTTAAACATAAAAACAATGAATACTGCTCCTTTTAATAAATTATCACTTTATATAATTGCCCTTTTATTTATTGCTACTTCTTGCAAGGATAGCGCCAATAAAACGGATGCACCCCAAGAAAAATTTACAAGTACAGCACCCTTTTTTAAATTATCTCTGGCACAATGGTCTTTGCATAAAACATTTGATAAAGGAGGCATAAGTCCTTTTAAATTTGCTGAAATGTCAAAGGAAATGGGTTTTGAAGGCTTAGAGTATGTAAACCATATTTATGCAAAACAAATTGCAACCTTAGGTTTTGATGTTGTTATTGATTCTTTAAAAACACTAAGTGCCCAAAATGGAATGCAAAACGTTCTAATTATGGTTGATAATGAAGGAGATTTAGCAGATCCAGATATAATGGTTAGAAATGCTGCTGTAGAAAATCATAAAAAATGGATAGATGCCGCCGCAACTTTGGGTGCACATGCTATTCGTGTAAATACTTTTGGAACCAACGATCCAGAAATTTGGAAAACAAGTGTTGTAGACGGTCTTAAAAAACTAGCAACCTACGCAGCTACAAAAAATATTAATGTTTTGTGCGAAAACCATGGCTGGTTATCTTCAGATGCAGAAAAATTAATGCAAGCTATTACAGACGTAAATATGGCCAATTGTGGTACGTTACCAGATTTTGGAAACTGGTGTACCAAAAGAAAAGATGCCG
>Ga0308012_10001285_pt1 | contig 13471 bp, 11 predicted proteins | sample Neamet179_FD_203133 | JGI IMG/M metagenome (GOLD analysis project Ga0308012, IMG submission 203133) | Marine microbial communities from water near the shore, Antarctic Ocean - #179 | ecosystem: Environmental > Aquatic > Marine > Unclassified | place: Southern Ocean | collected 2014-07-25 | reverse complement strand
CAAGGCACTGTGATGAAAGAAGGGTTATTTCCTTATAAATCACAGTAACGACGAAGTGATATTGCTCAAGCCCTTCTTCGATGGGTTTAAAATGACTTTAAGCGGCGTTAAATAATCAAAGTATAGAGCGACTATACGTAAATTATTCTCCTTGCCTAAAGTGATTTTAATTCCCACTGAAATCCTGCACTTTGAATGGTAACGGGTATAAAACGTCTTAATCTTTTATTTCAGCATTATGGTAAACGTGCTGAACATCATCACAGTCATCTAACATAGCGATAAATTTTTCAAAGTTCTCTAAATCTTCTTCGCCTTCAACATCAATGTAGTTTTGTGGTACCCAAGAAAGCTCTTCAACTTCTAATTCATATTCAGGCATTGAGTTAGTAAACTCAGTTTTAATTTTAAAAAACTCAGTGTGTGGAGCGTAAACAGTAATAATACCGTCTTCTAATTCCACATCAGTCACATCAATATCAGCCATCATGAGTGTTTCTAAAACTACTTCATCATCATCACCTTTAAAAGCAAAAACAGCTTGGTGATCAAACATATGCGATACAGAACCTGAAGTACCAATCTTAGCGTTTGTTTTACTAAAACATTGGCGAACATCTTTAATAGTACGATTACCGTTATCTGTTAAGCAATCAATGATCACTACGCATTTACCAGGACCGTAACCTTCATAACGTGCTTCAACAAAATCTTCACCGCCAGCACCAGACGCTTTTTTAAGTGCGTTATCAATAACATGAGTTGGAACTTGGTCTTTCTTTGCACGGTCAATTAAACCACGTAATGAAAGGTTGCCATCAGGGTCAATACCACCAGTTTTAGCACAAACGTAAATTGCTTTACCGTACTTAGAGTAAACTTTAGTTTTGGCCCCTGCGGTTTTGGCCATAGATAATTTGCGGTTTTGGTATGCTCTGCCCATCTCAATGTCTTCTTTTATGTTCAATAAATATAATGGGCTAGATTCTATCAGCCACACAGGTACTTTGACTAGTGATCTAGAACATAAATAACTATTAAATTATACAAATTGTTCATTCAAACAAACAGAATACTAGTTGTTAAACAATGAATTACTCCTTATATTACCCCTTAAACGCATCGAAGAAGTGATATTACTCAAGCACTCTGAAACCGGAATCTTGAATGGTAATGGGTATATATTCTGTTCAGCTTGTAAAATTACCCGTGTATGATTGAACTCTAAACTAATTTATTGAAGTCAAAAAGTTATAAGTTCGGTGCTATAACATAGTGCTTTACCAAGGAAATAATATGAAAAAGCTCATCTTTTGTTTTGATGGCACTTGCAATAGCCCGGAAGATGTAGCCGATTTTTACGACGATAGCAGTATCAGTAATATTTTAAAGTTACATGTTTTATTCGGAGGTACACTAAACGAAAAAACAAAAAATATAGCACAAGTCCCCGACCAACAGAGCTTTTATTATAGTGGTATTGGTAATAGAGGAAACTGGTTGGTTAGAGCCGTTAATGCAGCTATTGCACCCGTTTATTGGGAAATGGATGATATTCTTAGAGAAGCTATAGCTGATTTTAATGAACACTATAATTTGGGTGATCAGGTTTATATATTTGGTTTTAGCCGAGGCGCGGCTATAGCAAGAATGTTTGCTGCGCATTTAACTCAACCGGTTAAGTTTTTAGGTGTATTTGACACGGTTGCAGCCACAAGAGGCTCTTTGGATTTAAACCCTGATACGTTTCCTTCCAGTGGTATTGTATTTGAAAATGATATTTTAGGACCTCATATTGAAAGAGCACTCCATATACTTGGGCTAGATGAGCGACGGTTATGGCTTCAACCTACGTTATTTAACTGTGATAAACGAGTTACCGAAGTTTGGTTTGCAGGTAGTCATAGCGATATTGGAGGAGGATATTGGTATGACGGATTATCTGATATTTGTTTACAGTTCATGATAGATAACATTACTGATGAACTCACTGTTTTAGCAGCTAATGAACTCGATTATTCGCTACTGAAAATTCCTAACTCAAATGATGAAATTACTTTTGATGATATTGTAGTGAAGCCATTGGTACAGGGTAAAATTCATGGTCAGTTTTATACATACGGGCATTCAATTACTCATGCGCCGCGCAGCGTGCGGGTTAATCATAAAGAGCAGGCTTCTAATCATCTACCTATTATTCATAATAGTGTTGTCAAAAGGTTTGAACAACTTGTTGAATACCGGCCTTACGCACTCCGCAATGTGAACTATAAAATAAGGGGTGAAAATGGTTGCTTAAGTCAGCAGCGCTTAGGTATTTCAGGGTTATCAGAAGAATAATAAAATTTAATCTTATCCTAGACCTATGATACCGTTCTAAATATAGCTATAAAGGATATCCAAAATTAAAATAGGATAGTTAACTGAAATAATAGTTAATAATTTCAATTAGCTGTTATTGATGTACTATCAAATGATCACATAAATTATCTTAACTATTCAGATAAATCAGATAAGGAACTTTCTCATGACAGGTCAATTTACCGAACAAGAAATTATTAAGAAAATAAATCAACGAGAATGCTTTAAAGCTACAGTAGTCGGCGGTGGCTTTACCCTTAAAATCGATCAGTATCTGCCAGCCATGTCGGCGGCTATTCATGATGGTAGTAACTTTAGAAACGATCTTGAAGATAACTGCTTACTTGATAAAACTGACCGATATTATGAAGAGGATCCATATACGGGCAGCTTTATTGCCAAGCAAGCCATCACCTTAATTGCACATGACTCCCGCTATGAATATGATTTAAATCGTATCCCTGATGAGTGTGTTTATGAAACCGCATGGGGTAAAGAAATATGGAGAAAACCGCTTAGTGAAGAAACTATTGCGACCAGTAAAGCTAAGCATGCACAGTTTTATCGCATTGTAGCAGCCGTTGTTGAAGCCTTAATTGAAGATTTTGGTCAATGTATTGTTTATGACAATCATTCATATAACTTTCAGCGTCACGAACGTAAAGATCTACCGGTAATTAACCTAGGTACTAGTACTGTTAAAGGTGAACATTGGCGTCCAGTTATTGATAGTTGGTTAACAGATTTACAAGCGATGCAAGTTGATGGTATTGAAATGACAGCAGCAGAAAATGATATTTTCTTCGGCAAAGGATGTCTAGCAGGCTTTTGTCATAGTCGTTATGATAATGTTTTAGTGTTAGCTACTGAAGCCAAAAAAGTATTTATGGATGAGTTAACCGGTCAAGCAGATGCGGTAGTTTTACCTTCGCTACAGCAAGTTTATAACGACACTGTGGCTCAGCATACTCAGTGGTATATTAGTAATTACCATAAATAACTACCATAAGTAACGACCATAAATAATTAGCGTTAGCTTTATTTAATATCGTTAATAACCCTGCCAATAAAAAAGCACCGTTAGGTGCTTTTTAGTTTTTATCGCTTTCGATTAGCGAATGATTATATTTATTAGTACACGATAATTAAAGCCAACCGAGTACATCTTTCATCACAGACCAACGTGGTTGTTTCGCTTTAGGGTTTTTGCCTAAAATCCAATAGTCGTATACCTTGTCTTGAAAACCATTTTCTTCCTTTAGTTTAAGCCAAGTATTCATATATTGCAGGTAATCGAGTTGACCTTTAGGTAAAGTAAAAGCAACAGGTGCTCTCAACTTTAAGCCTTTAGGTATTACCGCTGAATAATTTGGATATAACATAGCCCAAGCTGAACCGGCTTCAGTAGAGAAAATTAAGGCATCAACACCTTTATAATTACCTTTAAGAAATTGCCTTACATAATCAAGGTCTGGTAATGATTTTAGCTCTGCATTGGGCAGGTACTCTTTTACCATATCTTGGTAATACTTACTTTTACCAACACCTATTTTTAAGGTTTTCATGGCTTGAATTTCATAAAGTTCAGCAAAGTCAGCGCGCTTAGCATCATTAACTAATAAACCTACCGTATGAAAAGTATAGGCATCAGAAAAAGTGACTTTTAATGCGCGTTGTGGCGTGATTGTATTACCACCGATAATAATATCTATGCTGCCATTTGCTAATAACATCGGCGCATCAGACATTTTTTTTACCTGAATCATCGCTAAGTTGACATCAAGATCTTTAGCAAATTGGTTCAATACTTCCACATCAAAGCCAACCATTTTGTTTTGTTTATTTTTAAAAACATAAGGCAAACTAGCTTTATAATAACCTACCCTGATATTTTTCCGCGCCATAATTATGTCAAGGCGTGGCGACTGCTGTTCAGCTTCACTCAAAGGTGTTAATTTTTTATATTTGATTATCTTAACAGTGGGATTCATCGGCTTCATTGTTTCAAACGTTTGTTGCCCTTCATATTTATAGGGAATTAATGCTTTCAATACAAAACCTGCAGCAATCATCACACCAAAAGTAATAGCTAAGTGCAGACCAATGGCTTGCATCATTCTATGCCACTTTAGTTTTTTCAATACCGCAGAGGCAACAAGTAAAGTGACTACAAAGCCGTGTAACGCGGCTAAACCTGTAGCAAAACGAGCGGTAACAACACTGCCTAATAAATATAATTGGAATTGATCTGCGGGTAAGTCAAAAAAGTTGAGTAGAAATGGAATGGCAACAGCCATGCTACCAAAGGCCGTTAGCGCGCCCATAATCACAAATGAAATATATTCATCAACACCTAGTGGAGAGCCAACATACCAAGCGGAAAAGAGAATGAATCCTAAGCCAAGTAAAGTACCTGTACTGGGGAAACTGTATGCCGTGGGTACTAGTACATCAACCGTTGAGTCGGTTTCTTCGCAGTCCATACCGTGTTTCGCTAATAACGCTTTACTACGTTCAATTATCATCGGTAGTACGACTAAAACAGTACCAGTAGCTAAGGCTGTTATTACCGCTTCACCCGCGGTTGATAATATTTCACGATAAGAGAAAGGTGTTGCCCAATGAATAATTAGTGGCAAAAAGACAAAAGCAAGCAGAGCCGCTGCGGTAATGTATACCCATAAAAATACTTGTAAGCGACCAAGATCTTCTACTTCCAAAGTACCAGCAGCTGCAGCTGATATAGCAAAAATACCTAAAGGTGCTAACTTGGCAACATACGAGGCAACTTTCATTAAGCTATCACCGATATTGGTGGTTAACGATATTAATGTCTCTTTATTTTTTACTTGGATTAATGCAACGCCCATTAATAATGAAAACAATACGACGGCTGGTACAATCGTTTCTGATAACGAAGCAAAAATGTTACTAGGTACATACAGTTTTACAAAATTAAATGCTGCGGGTTCGGTAATCATACTGGTACTAAAAAAACCTGCTGTGTCCCAATCAGGATAAGCAAATGGTAATAATAATAAAGTCGCCATAACAGATAACCACATAATAATGATTACTTTTACCGCTCGCATACCAATACGACTTGCCATGGCCGTATCAAGGCGACCTAAACCACCAATTATCGATACAAGCACATAAGGCAAAACAGTCATCTGAAGCAACCGGATGTAAACATCACCAATTACTTCTAGAGATCCGGCGGGCTCACCAACAAATATACCGGTAGAAATACCCAATATTAAGGCAATTATTACCCGTTGAAAGGGACTTAATTTGTTATATAGTTTTACTATTAGCATTCTGTCTCCACAGGAAGGGTCTATTTATTATAAAGAGTTATAACGTGGCGTTATTATCGCTTTTCTAAAGGGTTATTCAAGTAACGATTACCTTAATTCATTTAATAATTTTTTATAAATTTTAAAATGTTAACTAGGCAACTTTATATAGAACGTTGTACCGTATTTCTTACGGCGATGAAAATAAAGGTCTCCTTGTAGTTTAGCGTGATAAAGTTGGATGAATTATAGCTATTATCAACCATGGCTAACGTGTAATGTTTTGTGGGAACAATTTTCTACAATACATTCTTTAACGATGATAACATTCAAGGTCATACAGTCCTAAATAGCGTTAAGTAACCAGTACTATTCACTGCTTGTGATGATTGCTAGTTACAGTCAATAATGGAATTATAAAGCATAATGTCAAAGCAAGCCCCCAAAAAAGAAGCCGAATCTCCTATTGCTGAAATAAAAGAAGTAGAAGAGAAAGAGGTAATAGCAACACAAGATCCTGTTCGTAAAATCACTAAATATGTTTTAGCCATTACAGCCTTAGTTTTTGTTTGGTATATCATTGCAGATAGACATGCGCCGTGGTCAGATCAAGCAAGAGTAAAAACTTATGTGATTCCAATTGTGCCGCAAGTATCTGGTCGTGTAACTGAAGTCATGGTAAAGCAGGATCAAATAGTCTCTCCAGGGGATATTTTATTTAAAATAGATCCAAGTGATTATGAGTTGGCAGTAGAAAATGCAGAAGCCGCACTAGAGTTAGCCGGACAAGAAATTGGTGCAGGTATGGCTTCAGTGGTAACTGCCCAAGCACAACTTGTGGTTGCTGAAACTAACGTTGAACATGTTAAAGCACAAAGTGCACGTGTATTTGAAATGGAAGAGAAGAATGTTCTCTCTCATTCTGATGGCGATAAAGCGCGAGCTGCTATTAAGGCAAGTATAGCCCAAGCCGTTAGTGCCGAAGCTAACTTAGATAAAGCTAAGCAGTCATTAGGTAAAGCAGGTACTGAAAATCCACGTATCCGCTCTGCAATGGCACAATTGAAAAAAGCACAATTAGATTTAAGCCGAACGGTAGTCTTAGCGCCTTCATTAGGTGGTATTACTAACTTACAAATAGATACCGGATTTTATGCCAAAGCGGGTGCAGCAGCTATGACTTTTATAGAAGGTAATAACGCTTGGGTTCAAGTGAATTTACGTGAAAATAATTTAGCCAACTTAGCAATAGGTAACACCGTAGAAATAGCGTTAGATGTTAACCCTGGTACTATTTATCAGGGGAAAATTAGTAGCATTGGTTTTGCTGTTGATACTTCATCTACGAGTGCTGTTGGTGGTTTAGCTACTGTAGAGTCCAAAACAGGCTGGCTAAGAGATGCTCAGCGGTTTCCAGTGATGATAACCTTTGATGATAATAGCACTCAAGGTAAACGGCGTTTAGGTGGTCAGGCAGATGTTCAAATTTATACAAGTGATAATTGGTTTGTTAATACGTTAGGTTGGTTATGGATTAGGGTATTAAGCACACTTTCTTATGTCTACTAAAGTCACGAGTCAATTAGCTCAAATTAGTACTAAGATCAGGACTCGCATCAAAAGTAATATTTTTACTGATGTGAGTGCTATGCGTGTTTTACGTTTCGCTTTTGGCGTTACGTTTTCTTGTGGATTAGCTTATGGTATTAATTGGCCTTTGGCTTTTTTAATGCCTGTATTTAGCGCAATGATTTTGGCAATGCCTTTGCCCAAACCTTCAGTAAAAGCCAGCTTAATAAATATGATGAGCACTTTGCAAGCTTTCGCATTAGGCTTAGCTTTTTCATTGTTTTTTTTACAGTATCCCATTGCCTATCTTATTATGCTTGCCCTCGTTTTATTTCATTTATATTATTATTTAAACCGTGGCGGGTCTTTTTGGTTTACTTTAATGTCGATGATCGCCATTTTAATTTTACCTATGATTGCAAATAGTCATGAAGGCTTAGCCATCGGATTTTCGGCAGGTTTTGTTTATTCCAGTTGGCTGACTATCGCGATGATTTGGTTAGCCCACTTCTTTTTTCCCGATCCTAACTTTACTCAATTCCCTGTAAAACCAAAATACAGTAATGCTTACTCAAAAGTTGCAGCGAAGCTGGCACTAAAAAGTACATTAGTCGCTTTTCCTATCGCTGCAGTTTTTATTACGTATGGGTTAATAGACTATTTACTCGTTATGGTTTTTTCCGCTATTTTTATCTTAAAGCCTGATTTAACTCAGGGCAAAGAAGCTGGTCGAAATTCTTTATTGTCAACTGTGCTTGGTGGTGTGTTTGCGTGGTTTTTCTATTGGCTTATCGTCGCTGTACCGCAATTTAATTTCTATCTATTACTACTATTAGTAACTACTTTGTTTTTTGGGAGGAACATATTTTCAGGTACTAACATGTCGAAGTATTATAGCTCGGGTTTTATTGCCTTATTGGTTATTGTGAATAGTGCAATGGCGGCAGATGCTAATTTTAATGCGATTTTAGCTCAGAGAATTCTATTGATATCAGGTGCGATTTTTTACATTGTAAGTGCATTAAAAGTTTTAGAACGTTTCTTTTTTACTTCGAAATAAATACATAAACATTTACTTGTTGATGATTTTACCTGCTGTTTAGCTTTTAATGTTGCAACGGTTGCCATTTTTCGTCTTGAAAATACTCAGGATATTTTTGCAAAGCTTTAATTATAGCAATTGCCCCTTCGCGTTTATTTTCTGTAATATTCATTTTCTCACTACCCTGCATTATGCTGAATAGCAAGCTATGCAGTTGTTCATCTGCATTTTTAGGTAATTTACAATGAGCAAATAAATAGCTTAAATGATTTTGTATTTCTATTGATAGTGTTTGATATTGTTTACTTTTAAAGGTTTTATAATGGATATCGTTAATGTTCTTTTCCATCGATGTCTTTATTCTTGTCATACCTATATGCAAGCTTTCATCAATGGGCCATTTATTCCCTTGATCTAATGTAAGGGGTGGAATATTTATTAATTTTTCATCATGACCACTTTCATGTTTATGACTGTGTTCACTCTCAGTGGCAGAGGCTATGTTTAATGTCATCGTTATAGCGATGAGTAATGATATTTTTAATAGGTTATATGAGGGCATAAACGATCCGGGAATAATGAGTTGTGGCTCTAAAATAGTAGACCACTAACTTATACCTTTCCTCTGGGAAGTAAAGCTTTCATAGTATTATTCCTGTTACGATTTAACATGAATTTTTCAGAGCGTTTAAGTCATTTAGCTCCCACTGAAATCGAGTTTATCTCCCATAATAATGTGGTCTCATTCATATTGACGAGTAAAAGTTTCTTTCACCCAGTGAGCAAATAAGGTTAACTCTTTTTTGTTTTCCATATTCTCATGTTGAATTAAATAATATCGGTCATTAGTGTAAAGCTCTTCATCAAATAACTTTACCAATAATCGTTCACTAAACCATGTTTTACTCATCGGTAAAGGGACTAATGCTATTCCCATACCTTGCTGTGCAGCACGGGCTACGCCAAACATACTGTCAAACTGTATAATTTGTTTCGGGTCAAAATCGTCAATACCTGACTTATCAGCCCATTGATGCCAAGACCAAGGTCGAGATCTATGCAAAATCAACGGGGTAGTATTTAAAGCTTTTAAACCAGAGTTTTTTAATTTGATATATAATTTTTTATTGCACGCCGCAGCGTACCGTACTTGAAATAACTCCTGAATTATACTTGCGTTTGGCTTGCCGTTAGCCAAAACAATAGATAAATCTGCAATGGCGGATGGCTCACTACCTGACTTAACGGTTTCAAGTTGAAGATTAATCGTCGGATTTTTTTCGCACCACTCGTTTAAATGAGGAACAAACAACTCACTAGCAAAAAACTCAGGCAAACTAATCACAATAGTTTTATTTTGTTGGGTGTGAGTAAATTCGGAAATTGTCGATTCTAATTGATGCATTATCGGCTGTACTGATTGATAGAATTGCTTACCTGAACTAGTTAGCTCAATAGATCGTACCTTTCTCTTAAATAGTGGGAAACCTAATTGTGCTTCTAATTGTTTTATTTGGTGACTAACTGCCGAAGGTGTCAGGAATAATTGTGCTGCAGCATGCTTGAAACTAAGGCACTTGGAAGCAACGCAGAACGATCGTAAACCACGAATTGGAGTTTGAATAGGCATAGTATTAATTTTATGGTTGAAGACTATTGTTAAATAAAAGAGCAATACTTATGCCGTATTTTAATTGATTGTTTTTATTCGTTATTATTTTTTATTTAGAGCGTTGTCTTTTTGTTTTTGCACTGTTTAGGTATATTTGCACTACTTTGGTTTATTCATCATAAAAAAAGTAAAAAAAAGGACATCAAAAGATGTCCTAAAGAGGAAGTATAAATATACTAAAACGTTACAAATATAATCTGAGAGATCCAAGCAACAAAACTATAATAGTTTTTTACATTGAATGTGGCAAACGAGATAAATTCACTTAATAAATGAAATTTTTTCATCTATCTAAGAGCTGTATTTACCATCAGATGGCATTTATATCCGTTACCATTCAAAGTGCTGGATTTCAGTGGGAATTAAAATGCCTTTTGGCAAGGAGAATAATTTAAGTATAGTCGTTCTATATTTTGATTATTGGACGCAAACTAAAGACATTTTAAACCCATCGAAGAAGGGCTTGAGCAATATCACTTATTCGTTACTGAGATTCAGAAGGGAATAACCTTTTTTTCATCACCGCGCCTTGAATTGAAATCGCTCAAGCACTCTGAAACCTGCATCTTGAATGGTAACGGGTATATACATAAGAATGTTTTTTATTATATCGAGAGGAATAATTAGTTTCCGTCTTTTTATTTATCTCGACATTTATACTTCACAATAGCAGCCTTTTGCATCTTTAATTACTATATTTGCAGAGTACCCTTGTAGATGATTATTTAACACTGTTTGCGCATAGCCTGAAGTTTGTGAACAAGCTAACCCTTGTCCGTATGGGCCAAAATAAATAACACTTCCAGTTTTATCGATTACAGCAATTGAAGGGGTAGAAGGGATAATATGATCTTCATTAATTACAATGCTTTTTACGTTGAAGTCATTAATGTCAGCAAGTTTGTTTATATCTTGTATATGTTCTTCACTATATTTTTGGCAATCACAGTTTGGTGAAGAAAAGTGTAATATTGTCTGTTTATTTTCACTTTGCTCAATACCTTTCAATAGGTAGGGCGTTAGATAATTAGATATTTCTTTGTAATCGATGTTTTCAAGTTTATTAGTAGCGTCGAAGGTAACAAGTTTATCTTTAATAAAGTAACCAAATGCAGCAATGGTAAAGCTTATCCAAAGAATAAGTATTCCAAGCTGCAGCCTGGTTATAACATTATTTAAAACGCGCAATATTTCTAGCCATATTACTCGAAGTTTGACTTACAGCGTTAGCCTCTTGAGCCAGCGCATCAACTCTTCCTTTATCTGTAACAACGGTATCTCTCAGTGTTTCTGCGCTTCTGGCTATATCTTGTGTCGTTGTGGATTGTTCTTCAACCGCGGCAGCTACACTCATAGATATAGCGCTAGCATTTTCAACCAGTGCTGATGCTTGGGATATTTGTTGTTGGGCATTATCGGCACTTTCTATCACGGATTTCACTATCACAATACTCTGTGTCATTGAATCGGTAGTTAACTTAGAATAATTTTGTAAAAGTGATAACGTTTCTCCGATTTTATCAGTGCTTTCTTTTGTTCTCGTTGCTAATGCACGTACTTCATCAGCTACAACAGCAAAACCTCTACCTTGTTCTCCCGCTCTTGCTGCTTCTATTGCGGCATTGAGGGCTAATAAGTTCGTTTGTTCTGCAATGCCACTAATTTCAGATAACACTTTAGAAATTGCGTCGGTAGAGTTAGCTAATTCTGATACTTGCTCACTAGTTTTCTCTAAAGATAAAGTTAATTCTTTGTTATGAGTATTAATGCTCATGATATCTTCATTAGAAGATTTTGTGTATTGAGTCGCTTCTATCATCTGATCACTCAATTGAGTGGTTTCTTGAGCAATAGAGGCTACGGTTACCGCCATCTCTTCTGCAGACGTGGCTATAACTTCTGTTTCAATCTGGCTTTGTTCTGATGATTTTTCAAGGTCACTCTGAGTTTTATTCAGGTTTTGTGAATTAGTGTTTAATTCAATAACTTCATCTTTAACACCTTGAATAACGTTGTCTAAAAGGTTTAATAATTCATTAAATGAAATTAGCGTGCTGTTATCACTTGCTGATGTTTGTACATTAAGGTCTATCGCATTTTTATCAGCAGTTAATGTCGTTGTTATCAAAGCTAGCTCTTTGCCCGCCTTACTCTCTTCCATCATAGATTTTGCGGCATACCCAGCAATAACGGCTTCAACAATTGCATAAACAGCATGAATGATTACCGTCATGAATACGAGCCTATTTTCATCAAAGATATAAACACCAGTATCATTTAATTGTAAATAATAAAAAGAGACATGGTGTATTGCAATAACAAGAACAGCAGTAATATAAATACGCCAGTCTTGAAAGATAACTAATGCAGCCATTAGAATAAATATTTCAAAATGTACTTCAATTAATCCGTTCGCCTGATGAATATGCAAAGCAGCAAATATCATTGCTGCAATTGCAGAAACATGCCTAGTTATGGCTTGTTCGGGGGCGGAACTATAAAAGTATAGAGGGATAAGTAGTGCTGGAAGTCCTATTACAAAAGCAGATAAGTAGGTACCGTGTAAAAAGCCTAAAAATAAGCTTTCTATAAAGAGCCCTATAAAAATGTATGTGAACAATTGATTATTTTTATTCTTTTTATTTCCGTTATTTTGTGGTTTAAACCGGTAATATTTGACCTTTGTAATATCTATAGCTTTTCAATATAGATAAGTTTTACAATTATGATAAAACTTATCTAAATAATTGTAGGAATAAGTAATGCTTAAATCAAATTTACCTTCACTTTTATTCGTTTAGATTCAATAAATAAGTAATTTTGGTTTTTAATCATTAATCTAAGCTTAACGTTGCTAAACTTAATTAAATGAAGGTTATTTGTAAAAAGTTATGAAGTTAAATCATATTTTATTTTCAATACAATTTCTTAAGTTAATATTTAGAGTTGGTGAACTCTTGCGATTGACGCATTAAATACAAATCACAGGTCAAACCAGATCTTGACGTACTGGTCGAACCATATTAAGATATTAATTCTGGTTGTTGTCTGACCACTTTGTAGGAATGGAACCACGAAGTGATTATCAGTTTAATCAGATAAATATATTAAAGGGAATATAAAAAGGATTTAATTATGCATGAAGCTAAAAGGAAAGTTACCGTTATTTATTGTTGTGATAACGATTTAGCACTGTACAGAAAAACACAAAGCTTTAACCTAAATGACTACGGCGATATGATTATTCCACAAGATTTTAAACGTGGAAAAACGATTGTTGCAGTATGCGCAGGTGAAATCGATGTAATTAATAGTATTGGAGATAAGTTGGTTGCAGAGTACTGGCACTAATCAACAAAAGCATTACTAATAAAGTTAATCAAAAGGTGACAACTAAGTCATCTTTTTTGTGCCTGAAATTCGACAAACTCAAACACAATATTCCATCGCTTTTTATCACCAAACTAACCGCCGTCATTCCCGAGGTTTTTATCGGGAATCCATTTTCTTTTACTTTCACTTAAAGTT
>Ga0308012_10001278_pt1 | contig 13502 bp, 4 predicted proteins | sample Neamet179_FD_203133 | JGI IMG/M metagenome (GOLD analysis project Ga0308012, IMG submission 203133) | Marine microbial communities from water near the shore, Antarctic Ocean - #179 | ecosystem: Environmental > Aquatic > Marine > Unclassified | place: Southern Ocean | collected 2014-07-25 | reverse complement strand
GATATAGACCAGAGAGATACTACTGGTGTTGCTGTACAAGAAAGTCCAAGATTTGGATTTGTCGATCAAGTAGTAACAGATGCTGATGATTCAAAATATACTCAAATAAGTTTAGAGTATAATGATTCTTATACATGTAGTACTACTACGATGGAACTTGAAGAAATGCGTGTCGATGAGGACTCTCCTCCTTGGATTACTTCCTTTGAGTTTTATGAAGCTCGTCCTCACTATCCAAAGAATGGTACTAGGGTATTGCTCGAAGGAACTGTTATTGGAGATTCTTTTCTGATAGAAGATGGTGGTACTGATGGAAGTGGCACTAATGCTGGTGACGAAATATTATTAGACAGAACAGAATCTGGCGGTGCTGATGCTGGTGATAAAATCATACAGTTTTCCGATGATGAAGGAGACAATATACTTTATGAAGAGCATGATTTGGTTTCTGATATCACTCAGAGAAAAGATAAGTTTCAGTTGGATGGTACTAGTATACAATTATACACAACTGGTGGCTGGGTAGATGAAGATAGAGTCTCTAGTGAGGGATTAACACAAACTTCAAGTCAACAAGTTTGGGTTGATCCAGTTAGACCAGAAGCGGTAACGGGAGGGATATTCTTAGAGGTTCAAGAGGATTCGGGCATAGAAGGAAATCAATTGCTATTGGATGGTACTTCAGAAAATAATGTTTCTACTGCTGATACCACCCCTGATGAGGGTGTATTCAACTGGGGTAGGACTCTAGACAATGGTTCTTTAGTTTTATATGAAGATGTAGAAAAAGGGTATTATAAAAATGTTGTACATGATACTGTTAGATCAGTAGATGCTACTGATGGTATACTTCTAGAAGATGGTGCTTCAGATAGAGCAATTACATCTTTATTTGCAATAACCTTAGACAGTACAGCATCTGGTGGTGTTGATGCTGGTGATAATATCGCAATGGAAGATTCTGTGGGCGGTGGCAGATTATTAGGACAAGATTCTAATGAACAGGTCAATGTTAAAGAACATCTTATATTAGAGGGTATTGACGGCAATTCTGCTGGAGCAGATGTAAATGGGTTTTATGATATTTTTGAGAATAAAACTATCAATCACTCAGGCTCTTCTAGGTCTAGGTTAGTTTCAGAAGCAGGGGAAGGTTTTATTGATGAAGAATCTCCCGAACCAGAACAAAATACTTTATCTTCCGTTGTTTTTAATTCTATAGGAGCAGACGATCCTATAATCCTTGATTCACATATAATATCTGGTGTAGATGAGACTATACGTATTGTCTTTAATGATACGGATGCTTCAGGCAGGGGTGTTGATACTGGAGATGCTGTTATTTTAGATGGTCTTTCTTTAACAGATCGTACAGGTAGTTCTTTTAAACAAGAAAGTGGTCTTGCAGCTGGTGTTTCTGATACTGATCTGGGTGGTAAAATTGTAACAGAAAATGAAAGTTTCATAGCTGGAGATATTATATTAGATCAGACAGATTTTGATGGTACAGATGCCGGTGGTAATTTGATCAATGAATCCGTAGACTTTTTTCCTGGCCAAAGCATTTCTACAATCACTGGAGCAGTAGCAACGATTTCTACATCAAGCGTGGCAAAATTATCTGCTACTATTGGGTTTGTCGGAACTGATGTTGGTTTGTATTCAACTACAGACAGTCTAATTTCTGAAGATGTTATTAGAATACAAGACTCCTATTATTATCAGGATTTTTCCTATGAAGTTAGAATAGGACAATCTGTTGCAAACTATATGAACGAATTGAAAAGAGCAGTACACCCAGCAGGGTTTGCAGCTTTCGGTAAAGTTTCTTTTGCCACTTTACTTTCTGCGGCAATGCCAACAGCAGCAGGTGAGGGTAGAGTAGATGCACCGGCAACTACATTCTCTTCTGAATTAGCATCTGTACTTAAAGGTGTGTTTGATTTAAAAATTAATTCTAGGTTAGGTATTCCTATAGTTTATGAAGAGGGTAATGTATTTCAAGAATTGCGTTTAGAATCTGGCGGGGATGCTGAATTTCTAGTTACCTTAGAAGGAACAGAATTTGGTACTGCACTAGAAACAGATTCTAGTGGTAATTCTCTTGGTGCTATTGCTTCAGAAGACTCAGAAGATGACGGAGACAATATTCTTGTTACTGGTTCTGATGATGGTTCTCAGCTGGATGCTGGAGATCAGATTATTCTAGAAGGTACTGATGCTGATGGTACAAATAACGTAGATGTTACAGGAGAATTTGCGTACATACTTTTAGATGGAACTAGTATTAGTCAAGAAACAGGAGAGATTTTTGACGGTGGTTCTTATTGTGTATTGAGTGGTACTGCATTAGGTGTTTATAATCTTGTAGATGCTGATAGTAACACTCTTGTTTTAAACGGAACTGATGGATCAGGAACACCTTATAAAATTGTTCACGAAGATGGTAATCACATTGGTTCTCATATTGTCACAGATGCCATTGATGATGACGGTAGGATTCTTAATCGTCAAGATAATATAATTTCTGAAAATGCTCTAGGCGGCAATATTATAATGGATCAAGAAAATGCTACCGTAGGTAAATTAATGTCTGAGGCAGCTGCTGGTATCGGAGATATAGATAGAGATAAATTATTAATTAGACAATTAAAAATTAAATTATCTCCTCCTAAACCTAGAATCTTAACTAACTATGGTTTGACAAAATTATCTTTAGATGCTTTCACAGATGCTTCTAGTGTTTCTAGTATTCAATTAGAAGATGGCCTACGAAAACGTGGCCCAACCATTAACTCAGATCAGTTGTTATTAGATGGTGTTGATGTTGGTGAAAAAGATGACGTTAGAGATATTTTATTTGGTGGCGAACCTATTCAGCTAGAATCCAGCTCAAATCTTATGATTGGTACTTCTGTTGGATTTAAAGATTACTATAAATTTACTGATTTTATAATTGCGTTGGAGTCTGGTTTTCATATCTATTCAGAAAGTAATGATGGTGGAGTTTTGCTATCAGAAGAAATAATTGTTGGCCTTCCTATGAATGATTTCTTACGTCCAGATATTATGGTAATGGAAGGTTTTTATAATAGACACTCTGAATTTGGTAGATTTGTTCTTGATGGTACTGCTTCCGATCAAAGTACAGGTGCTTTAGATGATGGTAGTTTTATTGTTCTTGATGGTATAGACGCAATGCAAAGTTCTGCTGGTAGCAATCTAACATTTGAAGAACAGAATGATCGATATAAAAGTTTCGATGATAGCAATGATGTTGGAATTCTCTTGGAACAATCTATAGCTCCAGGCGGGTTTAAAATGGAGCAGAGCTACAAATACTTTATAATGCTAGATGCATCAGATGAATTTGGGACTGAAGATGGTACTGTTATAGGTTTAGAGGATGGTACTGGTGCTTTGATGGCTGAATTGTTTGATGGTTTCGGTAACGATATTCTTTTAGAGGTGGGTTCTACTAGTAACCTTTATTCTAAACTAGTATTAGATTCTCAAGTAGTAGAAATAGAATCTGGTATTAATGATGGCGAAATACCTAACGCAAATTGGGGAGAAAATTCTATATTCCCAACATATGCTCAAGCCACTGAAGTATCAACCAGACCTGTTGGTAGATTAGCTTTACAGGATGAAAGAGCAATTACAGAATTAGTATTAGATGGAACTGATGGTTCTTCTACTGACGCTGGTGATAATATTATATTCGATAGGACAGATACCGATAATAATGATTTGGGTGATAAGGTTATGGTCGAATCAAATGCTGAAGTGATATTAGATCAAACAGCTGGTGGACTAATGATTGATGAAACTAATGGGGAAAATATATCTTTTGAAATAGGAACTCATTCTAGTTTAATGGGTAGTGCTTCTGCTTTCTTACCTATAGGGTTTGAAGCAGAATCGTTTGATAATGCTACAAGAACAAAATTTGATAATACCACTCAAACTTATGATGTTCTTGAAGGGTTCTAAAAAAACTTGTATAAATATAAAGAAGACGAAAGGGTTATTTAATGGCATATCAATCAGTTGGGATAGGAACCGCCGCCGATGACGGCACTGGTGATTCTCTTAGAATAGGTGCAGATAAGATCAACGATAACTTTGTTGAAATTTATACTGCTCTAGGTAATGGCTCTGCATTAACTAGTGGTATTTCTTCTACTGCAACTGTTGTTACTTTAGGTTCCCCAGTAATTAATACTCCTACAATCACTGGTGCGGTTGGTGGAACACAAACATCTGCAACTATTACAACTCTTGCAAATACTACTTTAAATACTACTACAGTAGTTGCTGGCACCATGACAGTTGCAGCTGGTTCTATTACAGATAGTTCTGGTGAGATCACTTTCGTTAATGAAAACTTAGTAACTACTGGTACATTGGGTGCTGGTACAACCACATTAGGTGCTTTAACTTGTGATACTATTACTTCTACAGGTGCTACCATAGTATTTGAGGGTGCAACTGATGATGGAAGTGAGACAACTCTTACTGTTACCGATCCAACCGCAGATCGTACTATCACTTTTCCTGATGCCACTGGTACAGTGCTAACAACTGGTGATACAAACTCAGTAACAGGAACTATAATTGCAGCTGATACGGTTGCCGAGGCAAATATGGCAGATGACGCTATCAGTTCTGTCCAGTTGAAGACTCTATCAACACTATTAATTAAAAATTCTGGGGGCACAACTTTAAAAACTTTACATGGTGCTGGTGCATAAATAGAACGAGGAAAAAAACATGACTGCTATCATAACAGAAAAATTTAGACAACATAATGCTGACCAGTTCTTTGAATCTTTCAGTGAAACTTCTGGTAATGCTTATTATTTGTTTATAGGTAAAACAACATCTTTTACTACTGGAACATCCGGCGGTACGGATGGCGCACCGCCAACACCTACTGATGGTGTCGGTGAAGAATATTATGTCTGGGATGATATGATTGCAGCAAAGAAAATTACCTCTTCATTTATTAGTTACGCTCTGCCTCGTAGAGATTGGACAAATGGTACAATCTATGATATGTACAGTCATGATATTAGTTCGTCAAATACGGCAACATCTGGAGCAACAAACATTTATGACTCCACTTTCTTCTTCATGACTTCTGATTATCGTGTATACAAAGTTCTTGACAATAATGGTGGAATTGCATTTAATGGTTCTGCTCCTACTTCGGAAGCTACTGGGCCATTCGAATCTGGAGGATATATTCTTCAGTATATGTACTCCCTATCTAGTTCTGAAATTGACAAATATTTAACAACGGACTTTATGCCTGTCAGTACAAACAGTACTGTGAGTGCAGCTGCAACTGATGGTGCAATTAGTTCTCTAATAATCACTGGTGGTTCTGGTTATACAAACGGAACTTACTATGCGGCAATTTATGGAGATGGTACAAGCCAAGGAACATCTTCTGGTGGAACTGTTAGAATTACTATTTCAAATGGGTCGATACAATCATTTGGTGTAAACACTGGTACAGATACTACTGTTTTAGCAGGTGGCGCTGCATATACGTATGCTACGGTAAACCTTGCTACTGGTTATACATTCTCAGACACTTCTTTATCAAGTGCTTCCTCTGTAGGAAGTGGAACAGGTGGCCAAATAAAAGTTGTCATTAGTCCGAAGGGTGGTCATGGTTTTGACGCTATTGCTGAAATGGGTGGCCACTATCTAATGATGAATACTACACTAACACAAGCAGAAGGAGATGATTTCACAGTAGCAAACGATTTCCGTAGAGTAGGGCTTGTCGTTGATCCTTTTGAGTATAACAGTTCAACACTTGCAACGAGTTCTACTGCTCGACAGACATATGCAGTAAGTCTTTCTTCAGTAAGTGGAACTTTTGATGCAGATGAAAAAATTACTCAGGCTACTACTGGTGCTATAGGAAAAGTTGTTGATTGGGATTCCAGTTTAAGTATTCTTTATTATCAACAAGAAAGATTTGGAGACTATGGTACAAATAGTTCAACTGGTGGGTATGTTGCATTTAGTGGTGCAAACCAAATAACAGGAGCAACTTCTGCTGCATACGGAACTCCTAATGCTTCAGCAGACTCCGCTGTAACTCTTGCTGGTGGTTCTGCTACAATTACTTTTGCAGATGGATATGCAAATCCAGAACTAGAACCTGATAGTGGAAATATTATATATATTGAAAACAGAAAACCTATTTCCCGGGCCTCAGATCAAACAGAAGACATTAAATTAATTGTGGAGTTCTAATCAATGCCTAATAAAACTGATTTAAATGCTACCCCATACTATGATGATTTTGATAAGGGTAAAAACTTTCAACAAATACTTTCAAGGCCAGGGTATGCAGTTCAGGCACGTGAACTTACGCAGATGCAAAGTATTCTCAAAAATCAAATTGAGCAAGTTGGTAATTTTGCTTATCAAGAAGGAAGTATGGTTATCCCCGGCGGGTTTACAACTGTAGGTAGTTTGCCAGCAGTTAAACTAGAAACTGCTTTTGGTGGAGTAACTATAGATGCTACAAGATATTTAAATGAAACTGTTATAACAGGAACAACTTCTGGTGTCAAGGCTATAATACTTCACTCTGCAAATGCAGCTACAGTAAATGACGTTGCTTCTCCCCCTATGTTATATCTAAGATATATTTCAGTTGGTACGGACAATGTTACCTCAACATTTATAGCAGGAGAAACTATTTCTTCTGATACAACTCTTTCTCATGCTTCAGTAGCATTTTCTGCAAATGCAGCATCATGTCAAGTTATTGCTACAAGTCCTACAGTTGATACTATGGGTGCCCAGATAGAAGCTGGAGTATATTGGTTACGAGGTAATTTTGTAGAGATTGAAAAAGAGTATATTGTGTTAGACAATGTTGGCAAGCTGAGTTCTCATAGAATTGGGTTTAATATTAAAGAAGAAATTGTTACACCAGAAACAGACACATCTCTTTTAGATAATGCTTCTGGCACTTCTAACTATGCTGCAAAGGGCGGTCATAGGTTGAAAGTTAGTGCGTCTTTAGCAAGCCTTCCCCTAAGTTCCGTAGCTGATAGCAGTTTTATAGAGTTGGTTCAAGTTAAAAATGGTAGAGAAAAAAATAAAGTTGAAGTAAAATTGGGTGGTTTGCTTGAAACTTTAGCAAGAAGGACTTATGATGAATCTGGAGATTATACTGTACGTCCTTTTACTTTTCAAATCCTAGAGACTGTAACTCTTGATGCTAATGTAGGCATATATTCTAATGGACAAATAACTGATCAGGGTAATGTTGCTTCTAACGATTTCTTAACTTGTAAAGTTTCGCCAGGCAAAGCATATTTGAGAGGATATGATATAGAAAAGATATCATTTTCGAATGTTGACATACCTAAAGCACGTGACTTTAATTCTGAGAATACAGCAGTTACCACCTATGATGTGGGAAACTTTCTTAATATTACAAATATTTATGGTATGCCTGATATATCATTTATTAGTGGTGAGACTACACCATATAAACAGATTAGTCTTTTTGATACTGAGACTTCATCAACGGGAAGAGGTAGTTCTTCTGGAACCCGTATTGGTGTTGCAAGGGCAAGATCAATTGAATTTGTTTCTGGTGTAGGTGGGCAAACAACTGCAACATATAAACTATTTCTTTTCGATTTTAGACCATTCACTACTCTTACTTTAAGTGGCACTCCTGCTCCAACATTAGAAGCAAGTCATTCTACTGGTGGTGTACAAATTAAAGGTGTATCTTCTAAAGCCACAGGTTGGGTTTTCGCAGACGGTACTGGTACAGCAACTGTAGTACTTACAAACGTATCTGGAACATTTATTGCCGGCGAAAAAATTACAGCATCAGATTCAGCAGAGGCTGATCTTATTGTAGAAAATTCTGCTAATGCAGACCTCACAATAACACGGGCAATTACAAAAAACGTATCAGAAGTTCGACAAGTCTTTATGTCTGATGATGATGGTGGACAAAACTTTAGTGCTGATGTTGTTCTTGATGCTCTTCCAACCACAGAATCCTTTATTCTTTTGGATAGTAGTTCTGCTTCTGGTGATGATATAGAAGATCATATTATTTCTGAATTAGATAAACTTCCTATGGGTTTGGAAAGGGCTGCAACTGGTGGTACTGGTTCTTCTATTAAACAAGCAAAACTAAAATTTGCAGAAAAAAATGTTAGTTTGTTTAAGATGAATAAAGAATATGTTAAAACACATTTAACTGCATCAAATTCTGGAACAAGTGATACTTCATACGAATTAAGAAAACAATTTGTTACTACTTCAAGTAGTGTTGGTGTTGTTACTATTAGTGCTGGTACAAACGAAATATTTGTTTCTCATTCAGAAGTAGACTATATGATATCTATTTTATCAGCTGGTTCTGGAGGTACAGGACAACAAGGCGATGTAGTATCTGCATCTACTGGATTTTCTGGTGGAGGAACGAATACCGTCACTATCACGAATCAAAGTATTTTTGGTAATGGTGCTAAATTAAAAATTACTGGTACATTATTGAAAACTAGTGCTATTGCTAAAACAAAATCTACGAAACTAATGAAACAAGTTAAAGTAGTTCCGGGCGCCACTCATGCATATGGTACAAGACCAACCGATAAGACAGTTTCTTTGGGCCGAGCAGATGTATTTAAAGTGGTAGCTATTTTAGACTCAGAGGCTACTGACACGGATGCAACAACTCCACAATTAACTTTAGGAACTATTATAGGAAACTTTACTAAAGGAGAGGTAGTTACTGGAGGAACTTCTGGTGCAATAGGACGGATTATAGATACCTCTTCACCAATGTCTTTTGTTTATAAGAGGGGAACCTCTCTAAAATTTACTGCAGCTGATACTATTACTGGGTTTTCTAGTAATGCCACTGCCGCTGTAAGTATTGTTACTGATGGAAGTACGAATATTACAAATAAGTTTAGTCTCGATACAGGACAGAGGGATAACTATTATGATATTTCTCGTATTGTTAGAAACCCTGGCGTCTTTCCACCCCTTGGAAGACTTCTTGTAGTTTATGATTACCTAGAACATGGTACTGGAGATTTCTTTACTGTAGATTCGTATTCAGACGTTGCTAATCAAATGACTTATTCTAATATACCGAAATACTCTGCTACAAAGGTTGATCCTGATGATCCAGCACCTTCTGGTGAATACAATCTACAAGACGTTTTTGATATACGTCCAAGGGCTGAGGATATTGCTGGTACTTCTGCAAATATAGAAGTTGTGGATGAAATTACTGGAAACTCTTTTGACTTTGCCAATCGACAGTTTGATGGTGTTGGTGCTTCTTCAGTAAACTTTATTAAGCCAGGAAGTTTGATAACAACAGATTTCGAATACTATATCGGGTATAGGGGTAGATTATCTTTAACAAGGTCTGGTGTTTTTAAATTTGAAAAGGGTCAGTCTTCTGATAATCCAGCATTTCCTCCTGAGAATCCAGCTAGCATGCAGATGGCAACTATAAGTGTGCCTCCTTATACATTTAAACCACAAGATGTAATTCTTAGTAGAATTAAAAATCAACGTTTTACGATGAAAGACATTGGTAAACTTGAAGAACGAGTAAATAATGTAGAGTATTATACTCAATTAAGTTTACTTGAGAGAAATGCTGATAGTTTTCAGATACAAGATGCCAATGGCCTTGATCGTTTTAAGTCTGGATTTGTTGTAGATAACTTTGCAGGCCATTCAGTTGGTGATGTTCTACATGGTGACTATAAATGTTCTATAGATATGGTCAAGAAAGAGCTACGGCCTCTATGTGTAACTAAAGGTATTCAGTTACAAGAAAGTTTGTCTACTAATGCAGAACGGGTATCTGCTGGTTATGCTAGGACAGGCGATCTAGTAACATTACCTTATAAAGAAGTTGTATTTCAAGACCAACCTTATGCTTCTAGGGTGGAACGTATTTGTCCCCTACTACTTTCAAATTGGGTAGGGGTAATCGAACTAAATCCAGCCGGTGATGAATGGTTTGAAACTGAGTATGCCCCTGATCTTATTATTAATGTTGAAGGAAACTTTGATACTTTTTCTGCACAAAATGCAAGTGCAGTTGGTACTGTATGGAACGCTTGGCAAACTGCATGGGCTGGAAGTAGTACTTCTACTGTACAGGATTGGGGCGCTGGTGTTCAGAGAACGACAACAACTACATTTGGCACGCAGGCAAGAACAGGTGTTCGTACCGATATTGTTCCTCAAATTGACTTAGAAAGTCAAGGATCAAGAGTTATTCAACGTGCATTTATTCCTTTCTGTCGAGCAAGGAATATTACGTTTGAAGGCACACAGTTTCTACCAAACATAAGACTGTATGCTTTCTTTGACGGCCAAGAGATAAATAGATACATTACTCCTCTATCTGGATTTACTACAGATGCAGCTGATGTTAGTGGTGTTGTACAAGCAGCTGCACCTTTAATTACATCAGCAGCAGGAAAATGTAGAGGAATTTTTGCATTACCTGACCCTAAAATTGAAGGAAATCCAGTATTTAGAACTGGAGAAGTTTCCTTTAGGTTAACTTCAAGTACAACAGATGTGCGTACTAAAGACCCAGAAACTGCTGGTGATGCAGTTTATTATGCTGTTGGTATTTTGGAAACAGAGCAGGAAACTATTATTGCAACAAGAAATGCCACATTACAATCTAGGACTGTGAATGAACAAAATGCCATTTCTTCTGCTAATAGTAGTTCTACCCCCCTACCAATCGCCGCCGACGATGGCGACTGGGACAGTTGCGCTGAAGACCCAATTGCACAAACATTTTTCATAGATATCGAAAATGGTAATAATAAGGTAGGTGATTCACAATTTGCTGGAGCGACACCAGCTGTTGCTGAAGGAAGGTTTATAACTTCTGTTGATATTTTCTTTCAAGATAAAGATATAAATCTTCCTGTTACTATTGAATTACGGTCAACTGGATTGGATGGCGTTCACGGTTCTGCTCCAGGCAGAAGGACATTACCTTTTGGTAGAGTTGTTTTGGAACCCTCAGAGATTAGTGTGTCAGACGATGGTACTGTTGCTACACGATGTGTTTTTCCTTCTCCTGTTTATGTTAAGAGTATGACTGAATATTGTGTACTTCTTTCTGCTCACTCGCCCAAATATAAAGTTTGGATTTCACGTATGGGCGAAACGGAAATTGGAGGCTCAAGAACGATAACTGAACAACCTCATGTTGGTGTTCTATTTAAAAGTCATAATGCTAGAACTTGGGCCCCATCGATGACGGAAGATTTAAAATTCGTAATTAATTGTGCTGAATTTGATACTGCTAGGCCAGGAGTGTTTAAATTAGTAAACGAAGCATTACCTTCTAGAAGGTTGGTGAACCATCCTTTAACATTTGCTAATGGAAACACAGCACTATTAGTAAACCATAAAAATCATGGTATGTATGATACTACCAATAATGTTTTGATCTCTGGAGTAATTTCTGAAGCAGAGACAACTCTTGCAGCTGCAATGGATAGTGGAGCAACAAGTCTTACTTTAACAACTTCCACAAACTTTGATGATACAACAGGAAAGTTTGCATATAACTCTAGTAGCGAATGGTGGATTAAGATTGAAGACGAAATCATGAAATATACTGCTATTAGTGATACTACAGTATCCTCAATATCTAGGGCGCAAGATAGTACTGCTGCTGTAAGTCATCCTACAGGTGCTAAAATAGAATTGTACATGCTACATAAAGTACCATTTACTGAAATTAATAAGACACATACTTCTCTTGCAAATATTAATATAGATTCTTATACTGTACTGCTTACTAGCAGTCCTACTATAACTGGCGGTTCAACTGAAGCAACCAATGGTGGATCAGAAGTATTTGCATCAGAAAATGCTTGTTATGATACTGGCCATCCTACTATATCTACAATGGTTCCAAATTTAACAGAAATTGGAACAACAATCCAACCAATAACAGCAACTTCACCTTCTGGAGTTCAATCACCGTATACAGGAGTAGCCTTAGTTGATGCAATACCAATGGAACTAAATGACAACTTAGATTTCAATGTTCCTTATATGATTGCTTCTGGTATCAATGAAACTTTAGAGAACGGTGGTAAAAAGTCTCTAACTTTAAATCTCACACTGACTTCTGCTAATGCTGATGTGTCTCCTGTTATTGATCTGGGAAGAGCAAGTTTCCTTGCTACTACGAATAGGTTGAATAGTATTGATACCATAACTGATGTTTATCCTCAAGCTCTTTTTGATGCATCATCTGATCCTCTAGGAGATGATAATTCTGCAATTTACTTAACTAAGAAGATAACATTACAAAATCCAGCTACTGCTGTTAAAGTTACATTTGCTGGATATCGACACTCTTCTGCTGAAATAGAACTTTACTATAAAATTCTAAGATCAGATGACGCATCTGAATTTGATGATTTAAGTTACGAACCATTTAATGTAGATGGTAGTCCTGATGTTGCAGTAAAATCTTCTACGGATAAGATGAACTTTCAAGAATATGAATATTCTGCTGGAGTAACAGATGATGGACTAGGAACTCCATTAGACGAATTTATTTCATTCCAAATTAAGATTGTGATGAAAGGTACTAATACTGCTGAACCCCCAAGGTTAAAAGACCTACGGGCTATTGCGTTAGCGATATAGGTTTTTAAAATGAATGAATATATACCAGTAGAAAACAGTGCAGATTTAGTAAGAGAGTCTGGAAGTAAAGCAATTATAAATCGTAATAAGGGAGCATATGATCTCGCAATTAAACGAGCAAAAGCGGCACAACAGCAAAGAGATGAGATACGAGATACGACAAGAGAGATAAATAGTCTAAAGTGTGAGATGCATGAGATTAAAAGTCTCCTCCAAGAACTAGTAGGGAAACAAAATGGCAATTAACGCTTCACAAATAACTTCATCACAAACTCTTGAAGAATTTCGTTTAGAATTTAATAAACTCCAAAATGACGTTTTAATTCTTAAAGACAATCCTACTTTCTCTGATCAGTTAGTTTTTGAAGGCGTGACAGCTGATGCATTTGAAACAACATTTTCTGTTACAGACCCTACTGCTGATCGTACTATTGTATTACCAGACCTTGGTGGAACCTTAACAATAGGCGGTGGAGTACAGAGTGCATTTTCTCTTGCAGATGGTGGTACTCTAGGTGTTGCTAGTTCAGCATCTGCTATTACTATTGCTTCAAGTGGTGCGCTAACATTTGCAGCGGGTATCACAGGAACGTCTGCTGACTTCAGTGGTGTTGCAACTGCAACGACTTTCGAACCTGATGGTGATACTGCCGCTGGTGATAATGCGGCGATTGGTTATACCGCAGCTGAAGGACTTGTTATAACTGGTCAGGGATCAACTAATGACGTAACAATTAAGAATGACGCTGACGCTGATGTTATTGAAATTC
>Ga0308012_10001274_pt1 | contig 13532 bp, 10 predicted proteins | sample Neamet179_FD_203133 | JGI IMG/M metagenome (GOLD analysis project Ga0308012, IMG submission 203133) | Marine microbial communities from water near the shore, Antarctic Ocean - #179 | ecosystem: Environmental > Aquatic > Marine > Unclassified | place: Southern Ocean | collected 2014-07-25 | reverse complement strand
GTTTAAAAACTGCGCGTGATCGTAGTCCTAAACGTTGCGCTTTTTTTACGTATTCATCATCAAAGTGTTCATCTAACCAACGCTGACTACTCGCTTTGTGTTTTTTATTTGCCATGATTTTTCTTACTCACAATAATCACACGCTAATTTAAGCGGTTTAAGTTATTTAACTATTAGTATTAATCAGTAGATAAGGGTAAAATAGCGTTAATTCAAGGCAACAGATAACGAAATATAGTAATGAGCTTAAACAAAAAACAAATTCAACACCTTAAAGGTGTAGCACACTCTTTAAAACCAGTCGTTTTATTGGGTAATAATGGCTTAACAGAAGCGGTTGTAGCTGAAATTGATTATGCCCTTGGTCATCATGAGCTGATCAAAGTAAAAATACCTACAGAAGATAAAGAAACGAAAACATTAATCGTTGAAGCTATTTGTCGTGAAACAAAATCGACTCAAGTACAAGTTATTGGTAAAACCTTAGTTATTTATCGTGAAAGCGAAGAAAAGAAAATTAGAATTCCTAAAACTTAATCTTCTTTTTGTTTCATGACTATGTAGTTAGCTCAGGAACTCTTTGTAAACGTCATTTTCGAAGTATCGGATCGAAGATCCATCACTTTTTATAAACTGGATCCCCGATTAAAACACCACGGGGATGACATCCCTGAGTAAGATGCATAGGCACGTTTTATTTTGCCTTTTACTGTAAAACACAGTTAAAAAAATGACAGCCTTGGCTGTCATTTTTTATATCTACTCCTTTAGAATATATGATTTTTCAAGTTCTCCTATCAATAAAGAATAAATACTCTTCAACTGACTTTACTTATCCCTGAGTCGTACAATACTTTTATTAACAGATAAATGCACAAAAAAAAGGCCGAAAACATGACGTTTTCGACCTTTTATTTAGATAGCTAAACTGCATTTGGACACACTAGTACCTATCTAAAATAGTATGCTACTAGATATGTTCAACTGACATGATTTCGTATTCTACTACGCCACCAGGAATAGTTATTTCAATTTCACTGTCAACTTCTTTACCAATTAAACCACGTGCAATCGGTGAGTTAACTGAAATACGACCCGTTTTAAAATCAGCTTCATCATCGCCAACAATTTGATAAGTCACTTCAACTTCGGTATCTAAATTCAATAGCTTAACAGTAGTACCAAAAATAACTTTACCGTGGTTAGGTATTGCTTTTACGTCAATCACTTGCGCGTTACATAAACGGCCTTCAATGTCTTGTATACGACCTTCACAAAAGCCCTGCTCTTCTTTGGCAGCATGGTATTCAGCATTTTCTTTTAAATCGCCATGCTCACGTGCTGTGGCAATATCTTTAACAATACGTGGACGTTTTTCTGTTTTTAATACTTTAAGCTCTGCTTGTAATTGCTCAGCACCACGAAGTGTCATTGGGTATTTAGTCATTTTATTCTTCTTATCTATCAATATATTTTAATAATAAAAATATTACTATAAAAAATAATAAAAAAGGTGGTTCCTTATTTAAAGCTTAATTAAGCAATAGATAAGAAGTAACCACCTTTATAAAATTATTATAATAAATAGCCAACACAACATTGGCTATTTAAGAGGTTATTTACAACGTAGCATGTAACTCTTGAATTGACGTTACTGTATTTCTATCATCAGCTGAATGAGCCTGACATGCGGCAAATGCTGCATTTAACGTTGTTGTGTAAGCCACTTTATAGCGAAGTGCGCCACCACGCAATACTTTTGAATCTTCAATCGCTTTACGACCTTCAGTAGTATTGATGATATAGCTGTATTCGCTGTTTTTAATTCTATCAAGAATATGTGGACGACCTTCATGTACTTTATTTACACGGCGAACCGGAACGCCCGCTTCACGTAAAATTATTTCAGTACCGTGAGTAGCATCTAAGTCATAACCTAAAGCGACCATTTGTTTAGCAAGTTCAAGTACACGACCTTTATCACTGTTACGAACAGAGATTAACGCGCGACCATCTTTAGGAACAGAAACACCAGCGCCTAAGTTTGCTTTAGCAAATGCTTCTTCAAACGTAGAGCCAACCCCCATAACTTCACCTGTTGAACGCATTTCTGGTCCAACTAGCGGGTCACTTCCGTGGAATTTATTAAACGGAATAACCACTTCTTTTACAGAGAAGTATTCAGGGATGATTTCTTGAGTAACACCTAATTCTTTTAAGGTTTTACCTGCCATCACTTGTGCGCCAATTTTAGCAATCGCAACGCCTGTCGCTTTTGAAACAAAAGGAACAGTACGAGCAGCACGCGGGTTAACTTCTATAAGATAAACGTCGGTGCCTTTAACTGCCATTTGAGTATTCATTAAGCCAATTACGCCTAATTCAAATGCTAAGTCAGTGACTTGTTTGCGCATAACGTCTTGTACTTCTTGGCTTAAGCTATATGCAGGTAAAGAACATGCTGAGTCACCTGAGTGAACCCCTGCTTGTTCAATGTGTTGCATGATGCCGCCAATCACTACATCTGTACCGTCACAGATAACGTCAATATCTACTTCAATCGCATCATCAAGGAAGTGATCAAGTAATATTGGCGAATCATTAGAAACACTTACCGCTTCTGTCATGTAACGACGTAAATCATCTAAGTCGTATACGATTTCCATCGCACGACCACCAAGAACATAAGAAGGACGAACAACTAATGGGAAGCCGATACCTTCAGCTTTTGCCATTGCTTCATCTACTGATGTAACTGTCGCATTTTCAGGTTGTAATAAACCTAAACGGTCAACGGCTTGTTGGAAACGTTCTCTGTCTTCTGCGCGGTCAATTGCATCTGGTGATGTACCAATAATTGGAACACCAGCGGCTTCAAGAGCACGTGCTAATTTAAGCGGTGTTTGACCACCGTATTGAACAATTACGCCTTTAGGCTTTTCAATACGTACAATTTCAAGTACATCTTCAAAAGTAATTGATTCAAAATATAAACGGTCAGACGTATCGTAATCGGTAGAAACAGTTTCAGGGTTACAGTTAACCATGATTGTTTCATAACCGTCTTCACGAAGTGCTAATGCCGCATGAACACAACAGTAATCAAATTCAATACCTTGACCGATGCGGTTTGGACCGCCACCTAAGATCATGATTTTTTCATTATCTGTTGGGTTAGCTTCACATTCTTCATCATACGTTGAGTACATGTAAGCTGTGTCTGAACTAAATTCAGCAGCACACGTATCTACACGTTTGTACACTGGGAATATTTCAGCTGCATGGCGTTTTTTACGAATTTCAGACTCGTTAACACCAATAACATCAGCAAGACGAGCATCAGCAAAACCTTTACGCTTAAGTTTACGTAAGTATTCTGGTGTTAATGACTTCATGCCGCCTTCAGCAACATTTTTTTCTTCAAGTACTAAATCTTCAATTTGAACTAAGAACCAACGATCAACCATAGTGGCTTTATATATCTCATCGATAGTCAAACCTAAACGGAATGCATCGGCAATATACCAAATACGATCTGAACCAGCTTCTTGAAGCTCGTGCATAATTTTAGTTTTAGCACCGGGTTTAGTTACATCAACAATAGGATCAAAACCATTTACGCCAACTTCTAAGCCGCGTAATGCTTTTTGCATTGATTCTTGTTGGTTACGGCCAATAGCCATAACTTCACCAACAGATTTCATTTGAGTCGTTAGACGGTCTTCACAGCCGGCAAATTTTTCAAAGTTAAAACGTGGGATCTTAGTAACAACGTAATCAATAGTTGGTTCAAATGATGCTGGAGTTGCGCCGCCAGTAATATCATTTGATAACTCATCAAGCGTGTAACCTACCGCAAGTTTTGCAGCGATTTTAGCAATAGGGAAACCCGTTGCTTTTGACGCTAATGCAGACGAGCGAGATACACGTGGGTTCATCTCAATAATAACCATACGGCCAGTATTAGGACAAATACCAAATTGTACGTTTGAACCACCTGTTTCAACACCAATTTCACGTAATACTGCTATCGATGCATTACGCATGATTTGGTATTCTTTATCCGTTAATGTTTGTGCTGGTGCAACAGTGATTGAGTCACCTGTATGAATGCCCATAGGGTCAAAGTTTTCAATCGCACAAATAATGATACAGTTATCATTTTTGTCGCGAACCACTTCCATTTCATACTCTTTCCAACCGATTAATGATTCATCAATCAATAATTCTGATGTTGGAGAAAGATCTAAACCACGAGTACAAATTTCATCGAATTCTTCGATGTTATATGCGATACCGCCGCCTGTCCCGCCCATAGTAAATGATGGGCGAATGATACAAGGAAAACCTAAATTTTTGCTTGCTGCGTGCGCTTCTTCAATAGTATGAACAATTTCAGCATTTGGCGTATCAAGGCCAATCGCTTTCATCGCTTTATCAAAACGGCTACGGTCTTCTGCTTTATCAATTGCGTCAGCAGTAGCACCAATCATTTCAACATTAAATTCTTTTAATACGCCTTTAGCTTCTAACTCAAGTGCACAGTTAAGCGCAGTTTGACCACCCATTGTAGGGAGAACAGCACAAGGACGTTCTTTTTCAATAATTTTACGAACAACTTCCCAATGAATTGGTTCAATGTAAGTTGCATCAGCCATTTCAGGGTCTGTCATTATCGTTGCAGGGTTAGAGTTAACTAATATAACTCGGTAACCTTCTTCACGTAATGCTTTACATGCTTGCGCACCAGAATAATCAAACTCACAGGCTTGGCCAATTACGATAGGGCCAGCGCCTAAGATCAAGATACTTTTTAAATCAGTTCTTTTTGCCATGGTTCTCTTTCTCTCTTGTCTTGTGAGTCTATTTACTTTCTTTAAATATTTTTATTAGATCAATGAAATGATCAAATAACGGCGCTGCATCATGCGGGCCTGGACTTGCTTCTGGATGTCCTTGGAAGCTAAATGCTGGTTTATCTGTACGATGTATACCTTGCAATGAATCATCAAATAATGATTTATGCGTAACTTTTAAGTTACGAGGTAAGCTTGCTTCGTCAACGGCAAAACCATGATTTTGTGAAGTAATCATGACTACATCACGTGCGAAATCTTTAACTGGATGGTTAGCTCCGTGATGACCAAACTTCATTTTCACTGTGCTTGCACCACTTGCTAAACCAAGTAGTTGATGACCTAAGCAAATACCAAAAACAGGAATATCTGTTTCTAAGAATGCTTTAATCGCAGTAATTGCGTAATCACATGGCTCTGGATCACCAGGGCCATTTGATAAGAAAATACCATCTGGATTCATGGCAAGTACTTCACTTGCAGGTGTTTGTGCTGGTACAACCGTTAGTTTACAACCACGGTCTACTAACATACGTAAGATATTGGCTTTAGCACCAAAGTCATAGGCTACAACATGATACTCAAATTTCTCTGGTTTAGTGAAACCTGTACCCTGCCCATTACCTAACTCAAGAGTCCAACTACCACTCGTCCACTCATATTGTTCTTTCGTTGAAACAACTTTAGCTAAATCCATGCCTTTAAGACCAGGAAATGCTTTAGCTTGTTCAAGGGCTGCTGCTTGTTGAGATTCATCATTAACATCATCAACGGTAACGATAGTGCCATTTTGGGCACCTTTCTCACGTAAAATACGCGTTAATTTACGCGTATCGATATCAGCAATACCTAGAATATTATTAGCAATTAAGTAATCGCTTAAACTCTGTTCATTTCGAAAATTACTAGCAAGTAATGGTAAGTCACGAATAACTAGACCTTTAGCAACAATGCTATTTGACTCTTTATCTTCGCTATTAGTACCCGTGTTACCTATGTGAGGGTAAGTTAGAGTAATAATTTGCTCTGCATAAGATGGATCGGTAAGAATTTCCTGATAACCTGTCATCGATGTGTTAAATACCACCTCGCCAACAGCCGAACCTTGTGCACCAATTGCGGTGCCTTTAAAAACAGTGCCGTCTTCAAGCACTAAAATAGCAGATGTAGCCAATGTAACCTCCAAAGCAGAAATAAACGTAAACGCGCAATACTGATGATGCAAAAAATGCCCTTTCAGGCAAATTTTCGACAAAATCCACTTATTTTACGCTTGTACTCTAGTTTCGTCTAGTAATAAAATGTAAAAACGCCGTCTTTTCTAGACTTTCCTGACAATTGATAGCCAAACCTCTGAAAAGACAACTTATCTATTGAATACCTAAGTATTGGTATTAATCTTTTAACCCAAGCACATCTTGCATGTCATAAAAGCCTGCATCAGCATCTTTTAACCAAAATGCGGCACGCATAGCACCTAATGCAAATGTCATTCTAGAGCTAGCCTTATGAGTAATTTCAAGTCTCTCACCTAAGTCTGCAAAATAGGCTGTATGTTCACCAACAATATCGCCAGCTCTAACCGTTGCAAAACCAATGGTTTTTGGATCACGTTCGCCTGTTATTCCTTCACGGCCATAAACAGCAACCTTGTTCAGATCGCGACCTAATGTGTCAGCAATAACCTGCCCCATTTTGACAGCAGTTCCTGATGGAGCATCTTTTTTAAATCGGTGATGCGCTTCAAAAATTTCTACATCAGTATAGTCGCCAATTGCTTTTGCGGTAATCTGTAACAGTTTAAACATTAAATTAACGCCAACACTGGTATTCGGCGCTAAAATAACGGGCATCGTTTTACCTGCTTGTTCAATAATCTTTACTTGCTCATCAGTAAAACCGGTTGTACCTATGACTAATGATTTTTTATGTTCATTACACCAAATAATATTTTCTAAGGTGGTTTCTATTGAAGTAAAATCAATAAATACATCTGCGTCTACCAGTTGAGATAATTCTGTTGATGTTTTAATACCAATAGCGCCAATACCTGCCAATTCACCTAAATCAAAATCGACAAAAGATGAACTACTGCGAACACTACCGCCAACTAATTCGATACTTGCATGCTCATGAGCTGCCTGAATCAAATTGCGTCCCATACGGCCACTGCAACCTAAAATAGCTACTTTTACATTCATAATTTTCTCACTGTTATTTTGATTATTGCGGTAAACCGCTAATAAATATTTCTAAATGCTATATATGATAGGAGTAATCATACTGGCTCTTATCTGTTTCAATAAATTAAAACTAACTATTCGAATGATTAATAGTAACTTACCAATTAAATGATTCAGGTAAACTTAAAGAGCACTCTAAATCATGTGAAGTTACATTGACAATTTTCAGCGCATTATCATTATCTAATACATGATAAACCGCTGCAAAATCAGCAAAAACTTCGCCTTGTTCATCAATAAAATCCCATTCTATGCACACTAAATATAACTGTTCACTCATTTTTAAAAAAGAGGCCTGCTTAGAAGTCACACTGTTTATATTGGCATCTTTTAGTTGAGAAAAAATAGTACCGAACTCTTTTTGACAATCATCGTCGCTGGTTAGTAAGGTCATTTGTTCAGGTGTATTTAGTGTGCATGGTAAGTGATAGCAGCTACTTAATTCATCAATATCATAATTGATAAATGCTTCTTGATAACGTTTAAAGAGCTGTTGTATTTCTATTTTTTTCATCAAATTTATTTCTATTAGTTTTAGCTTAAAAAAAAGCCCTCATTGAGGGCTTAATCAGTTATTTTTTGCTAATTACTTAATGCTTAATAATTCAACATCAAATATTAATGTAGCATATGGAGGTATAGCACCTTGAGAACCACGTTCGCCATAAGCTAAATCATAAGGAACAGTTAATTTCCACTTACTGCCTTCAGTCATTAGTTGTAATGCTTCAGTCCAACCAGCAATAACGCCACCTACTGGAAACTCAGCCGGTTGGCCACGTTCAACAGAGCTATCAAAAACATCGCCGTTAGCGAATGTTCCGTGGTAATGAACACTAACAGTGCTATCTGCTGTTGGTATTGAACCTTCACCAGTAGTAATTACTTCGTACTGTAAACCAGACTCAGTTACTGTAACTTCATCACGTTTAGCATTATCAGCTAAGAATTTTTCGCCTTCAGCTGAAGCTTCTTTCGCTGCTGCTTGCTCTAATTCTTGTAACTTTTTAGAAATCACTGAAAAAGCATCGTTAAGATCTTCATCTGAAACTTGGCTAGCAGCATCTGCAAGCGCATCTGCAATACCAGCTTGTACCGCTGTAATGTCAAATTCTTTAAAAGGGTTATTGCGAAGTTGATCACCTAGTTGACGACCTACACCATAGCTAACACGTTGTTCAATAGTATCAAAACTCATTTGTAACTAAACTCCAGACTATATTGTCTTTTTAATGATTAATTATTATTCACGTAAAACTAACGTAAACAAAATTAATAGAAGGTTTAAAATTATCGCGATTCTAGCATAAAAGCTCTAACACGAACAACTTCAAATTAATGCTACTACTCATTAATACCACCTCATTAATAGCTCCTCATAAATAAAAAAAGCGAGTTACTTAAAGTAACTCGCTTCTATTTAATTATTAAAACCTTTATTCGAGGTTAGTCCTCTGATGTTAATTCGCTGATGTTAACTAGCTTTAGTATGGTGAGTTAACATTTCATCAAAAGTAATAATTATATCTTCTTCTACTTTAGGGGATAGTTTGCTCACAATATAAATTGCTAATGAACAAACGATAAAGCCAGGAACTATTGAATACATCAGAGCACCCAAAGTTTGCCCGTTAATGCTAATAGGTGCATAAGTCCAAATAATAACGGTTACTGCGCCACTTACCATGCCCGCTAACGCGCCATTTCTTGTCATACCTTTCCAATATAAACAACCAAGTACTACAGGCCCAAAGGCCGCGCCAAAGCCTGCCCAAGCATTACTCACTAAGCTTAAAATACTGCTATTTCTATCGTAAGCTAAATAAATAGCGACTAAAGCTACGATTAAAACAGAAATTCTACCCACTAAGACTAACTGTTTCTCTGTAGCATCACGGTGTAGGAAAGCTTGATAAAAGTCTCCCGTTAATGAACTAGATGTAACAAGCAGTTGTGAAGAGATAGTACTCATAATAGCGGCTAATATTGCGGCTAATAAAAAGCCTGCAATAAGAGGGCTAAACAGTAATTGCGACAACACAATAAATATAGTTTCAGCATCATCGAGCTTCATGCCTGTTTTCGCCACATAAGCAATACCCGCTAAACCTGTGGCCATAGCGCCAATGATAGAAACAATCATCCAACTCATACCGATACGTCGGGCGGTTGGCATATCTTTGACGCTTCTAATTGCCATAAAACGAACGATTATATGCGGTTGACCAAAGTACCCTAGCCCCCAAGCCATGGCTGAAATAATGCCAAGTGCGCCGACGCCGCTGAATATATTTAATAACTCAGGATTTATTGCTTGAATACTACTTTGCATCTCAGCTACGCCGCCGACTTTACTTATCGCGACAACGGGAACTAACACTAAGGCAATAAACATAATACAGCCTTGAACGAAGTCAGTTAAGCTCACGGCTAAAAACCCGCCAAATAAGGTGTAAGCAACCACAACACTTGCCGTTACATACAAACCTATTTCATAATTTAAGCCAAATGAACTTTCGAATAACTTGCCACCTGCGACAATACCACTTGATGTGTATAAGGTAAAAAACACAACAATGACGACTGATGAAACAATTCTTAATAACCGTGATTTATCGTTAAATCGATTTTCAAAAAAATCGGGTAAAGTGATAGAGTCATTGGCTACTTCTGTATAAGTTCTAAGGCGTGGTGCAACAAATAAGTAATTAAGGAATGCGCCAAGGACCAAACCGATAGCGATCCAAAGACTACTCAGTCCAGTTAAATACATAGCTCCTGGTAGGCCCATTAACATCCAGCCACTCATATCTGAGGCACCGGCTGACAATGCCGCAACACTAGGCGATAAGCTACGACCTCCTAACATAAAGCCTGCAACATCGCTGGTTGATTTCTTGTAAGCATATAAGCCAATGAGTAGCATAACTATAAAGTAGAGTGTTAAAGAAATTAGAGTACCGGGAGCCAAAGTAATTACCTATTTATTATTATAAGAGAATTTAAAGTGACGCTAAACTATCAAAATAATGCACACATTGAAACCTTAGTGCTCTACTCAGAGTATTAATGAAATAACCATGAAATACGATTAAGGTTAATAAACGTGCAAATATAAGTATTAACAGAAGAAAAATAGACAATGAACTGCATACTTATTGAAAAATAAATAGATAAACAATACAAAAAACAATGCAAAAAAAACCGCTATACCATATATTAAACAGTAATCACTATTTAAAAGCTGAGCTAACTACCTCCTTTATGAATTTTTACGCTGCAAGACAACCCATTTTAGATAAAAGTAAAAAACTCTTTGCTTATGAGTTACTTTTTCGTGACAGCTTAGATAATGTATTTCCTGATATAGATGGTGATGAAGCGACAAGTAAAATGATTGAAGCTAGCCAATTCAATATGGGGATCAGTGAATTTACTGGTAGTAAACCCGCCTTCATAAATTTCACCCTTGAAACATTAATTCAGGGCTACCCTGAAATGCTTACCCCTGAAGAAGTCGTGGTTGAGATTCTTGAAACAATAAAGCCTGGTAAAAAACTCTTAGCGCTTTGTAAAGATTTATATAGTAAAGGCTACACCCTTGCTCTAGATGATTATGAGCATCAAAATGTTTGGGTACATTTTTATCCCTATATAAAAATAATCAAAATTGATATTCAACAAAGCGGTATCGATGAAATTAAAGAAGTTCTCACTGCTATTAAAGATTTCCCTCATATAAAGATGCTTGCTGAAAAAGTCGAAACGTATGAAGAATATGATCAAATGGCACAACTAGGGTTTGATTATTTTCAAGGGTATTTCTTCGCAAGACCTGAAATGATGAAAACTAAAACCTTATCTCCTTCTCAAATGGCGATGGCGGAATTACTTTATGAAACATCGAAAACTGACATTGATTTAAATAGTATTACCAGTGTTTTTGAGCGTGATGTTTCGCTTTCTTATAAACTATTACGTTATGCCAACTCTGCTATTTTCAAACGTCGTAATGAAATATCAACGATAAAACAGGCATTAGTGATTTTGGGCTCTGGTGAATTAAAGCGCTTTATTGGACTTATGTTTGCGGTTACAGCAAATCCAGATAAACCGTCTGAATTAATTAACTTAGCAATGACCCGAGCAAAATTTTGTGAATTAGTAGCACACGACATTCGTTCTCAACTTGATGTTTCTATCGCCTTTTTAACGGGGTTATTATCAATGATTGACGCAATATTAGATGAGGATATGGCTAGCGTATTAGAAAAACTTCCTTTATCACAAGACATAAAAGATCCATTACTTACTAAGAAAGGCGTAATGGCTGCACTAATTAAGCTTGTCGAATTTATAGAAAAAGCCGAGTGGGATAAAACGGTAATAGTAATGGAAAAGTTAAACCTCGATAAAAATAAAGTAGTCGAAAGCTATAATATAGCGCTTGCTTGGGCTGATGAGCAAACACAAGGCATGTGATAGACATAACCTAATTAGCAGGCTTATTACATTCTGTACTCTTTTTCATAAAGCTATTCATCTATCTATAAAGCTACATAGATATGTACAATAATGGCCAACTACTTAGGTACTTAAAACAATTGGGTTAAATTACTGCTCACTTGTACGGGTTACAATTATTCACCGCTGAGTTGCTATCAATCACACATGCCAGCTATTGATCAATAGAGCCCCTAGTCCTGATTTTTTTCCATCGAACAACAAGATCACAAACTTATTACAATGGGTATTCCCTTTTTTATCCCATGCAATATATTAAAAATATTTAGCCACCTAGAGAGCTGCGTTGACAGAAAGCATTTAACTTTTATAATGCGGTAACAATATATATTTCGTAGACCTATTATGACGGATAATAATCCTCCTAAAAAAAATTTATTCTCCCTACTTCCTTTTGCTATTTTTTTAGGGTTGTTTCTTGGTACGGGTATTATTTTAACGTTAAAAGGGGTTGATTTCGCTTTTTATCAATTACCTGCAAGCATAGCTATTATCCCTGCCGTCATTGTTTCTATTGGCTTAGGAAAATTATTATCTAAAAGTACCCTCGACGTGCAGATTACTCAATTTGTACGTGGTGCTGGTCATGAAAACATAACAACCATGTGTATGATTTATTTACTTGCTGGTGCTTTTGCCGTAGTAGCAAAAGCGAGTGGAAGTGTTGATGCAAGCGTTCAACTCGGTTTAGCTATATTTCCTGATTACTTATTACTACCTGGTTTATTTCTAGTCGCTGCTTTCTTATCGACCGCGATGGGATCATCAATGGGAACAATTGCTGCCATCGCACCCGTTGCACTAGGGTTTATTGATTCAGCTAACTTAGATTCAGCACTGGTTGCAGGCTGTTTAATATCAGGCGCAATTTTTGGTGATAACTTGTCAATAATTTCTGATACCACCATCGCATCCACACGCAGTCAAGGTGCGCAGATGAAAGATAAATTTCGTGTTAACTTTAAGTTTGCCGTTCCTGCTGCACTTATTTGTTTGGTTCTATTTACACTATTAGGCGGAGAGGTTATACATGAACTTAACACCGAAACAGCGGTTACAGGCTTAATTCCCTATGTGGTTATTCTTGTATTGGCTTTGATGGGAGTGAATGTTTTTGCTGTCTTGATACTAGGTGTTTTTTTAGCGGCAGTCATTGGCATGCTAAATAACGGTTATCAGTTATCCGCTTGGTTAACTGATATCACTGCAGGCTTTTCTAACATGCAGGATATATTTATATTGTCTTTATTTATAGGTGGTTTAAGTGAACTAGTTAGACAACAAGGAGGCCTTGCTGCATTAACACAGATTATACAAAGCTTTGCTAGAAAAATAACACCTAACAATGATAAGCGAGCAGCAGGTTTAGGTATTGCGGGCCTTGCTTTTGTTTGTAACTTTTTCACTGCAAACAATACCGTGTCCATTATTGTTATAGGTGATACGGCTAAGAAGCTTGCTAATGAGGGTAAGTTATCTCCGGCAGAGTCGGCGAGTTTACTTGATGTTTTTGCATGTATTAATCAAGGTATTTTGCCTTACGGCGCCCAAACTCTTCTTTTGGGTGCAACGTTACACATATCACCACTTTCTGTAGCAAGCCATGCATTTTATCCTATGATATTATTTTTTGTCGCTGGATTTTCGTTTTGGAAATTAACAAATAAAGCTTACTGATTTATCCAACAACCTCAAAGCTATGTACTTAAACGAACTAATAATTCTATTGAAGCCTTGTAAGTATTTTATTGAGCATGATTTATCATCTCAATTGCTATATCAGTTAAATCAGTCACCTCTCCTATACCAATAGTACTCTCTAACTGAACTTCAAGGTCATGAGCAAGATCTTTGTCTAAAGTCTTTAAATAGGTAATTTCGTCCCGATAATACATATTCCGAGGTTTAT
>Ga0308012_10001272_pt1 | contig 13552 bp, 9 predicted proteins | sample Neamet179_FD_203133 | JGI IMG/M metagenome (GOLD analysis project Ga0308012, IMG submission 203133) | Marine microbial communities from water near the shore, Antarctic Ocean - #179 | ecosystem: Environmental > Aquatic > Marine > Unclassified | place: Southern Ocean | collected 2014-07-25 | reverse complement strand
AGAAACTCTGGCTTTCAGAGGTGTCAAGATTAAGTTTGCCAGAGCTATTTTTGAGGGCAAGGTGTGCTGTAAAACAGAGGTATGTCTAATTTGAATAAATAAATAAATAAATAAATACTTTTTATCTGCAATTTCGGTTACAGTTAAAATTCAAACGACTGGGGTTTAATTTCAAAGTGAAGAATACAAAAATAAGAAATGCTACGATCTGAAATATGCATGACGTTTATTAAGTAAGTTTATAGCTACTTAACAGATACCAAGTGCAAGTTTCAGGATCTCAGATCAAACAAAGATTAAGTGTCACAAGGGAGTGAATGATGACTAAAAAGTTTATAGCTCAACAGCAAAATAAATTAGCAAATGGGATTATTGGTCGCCGTCAGTTTATGATGTCGGTATTAGCAACGGGTCTGGCAGTGCCTGCAGTTTTGAGCCTAGCCAACAAAGCGGAGGCAGCAGCACCAAACCGCGGTGGCTTATTTAGAATGGGTCTTGGCCACGGCAGTACTACTGACTCACTAGACTCGGCTACCTCTGAGAACCATTTTACTTTGGTGAATGGTTATACCTTTGCAAACCATTTGACCGAAGTTAACAATGATGGCGAACTGATTGGCGAGTTGGCTGAAAGCTATGAGTCATCAGATGCTCAAAAATGGGTGTTTAACCTTCGGCAGGGTGTTGAATTTCATAATGGCAAGACCCTAACATCCGAAGATGTCATTGCATCGTTTAATCATCACATGGGTGAAGACTCCACTTCTGCTGCGAAAGGCCTTTTAACAGCGGTCAAGTCAGTAACCGCAGACGGAAAAAACCGAGTAATTTTCGATTTGGAAGCTCCAAACGCTGACTTCCCGTTCATCGTAAGTGATTACCATATTTCCATCCGTCCTGCGGGGGATATGACGTCGGGCATCGGAACCGGTGGCTACGTTGTGCAATCGTTTGAGCCAGGCGTGAAATGTGTTTTAAAGCGTAATCCGAATTATTGGAAGGAAGGGCGTGCACATTTCGATGAGGTTGAACTATTATCCATCGTTGATCCAACAGCGCGTCAAACTGCTCTAATGAACGGTGACATTGACGGCATGGATCGCGTTGATTTGAAAACGATTAATTTGTTTAAAATGAACCCAAATGTTAATATTTTAGAGACTACGGGTACCGCACACTATACTTTCCCAATGCGGTTGAACGTTGATCCTTTTGGCGATTATGATCTAAGAATGGCGTTAAAGCATTCAATTAGACGCCAAGAGCTTGTTGACAAAATTCTTCTTGGCTATGGAGCTGTTGGTAACGATCATCCAATTTCTACAGCTAACCGGTATCACAACTCTGACCTACCGCAGCGTGAGTTTGATGCTGATAAGGCCGCATTCCATTATAAAAAATCAGGCCATTCAGGAAAAATTCAGCTTTCAGCAGCAGACGCAGCATTTTCAGGCGCAGTAGACGCGGCACAATTGATAGCAAACTCGGCATCTGAAGCGGGTATTGAGATTGAAGTAGTCCGCGAGCCAAATGATGGCTACTGGTCAAATGTTTGGAATAACGACGCCAAAGGCTGGGCAGCTTGCTATTGGGGTGGTCGTCCGACTGAAGATTGGATGTTCTCCGCGGCCTATACTAATGATACCGAATGGAACGATACAAATTGGAAGGGAACTGACAGTTCTAAGAAGTTCAACCTTTTGGTTAAGGAAGCGCGGGCTGAGCTTAATGACTCAAAGCGTAGAGAGATCTACTATGAGTGTCAGCACCTTATTAGCGACGATGGCGGGTCAATAGTTCCATTGTTCAACAGTTACGTCGGCGCCAATAGTAAAGCAGTTGCGCATGATGAACAGGTTGCGGCTAACTGGGATACTGACGGCGCAAAATGTGTCGAACGTTGGTGGTTCGCTTAACTTTATGCGTTATGCTTAGGCTGGAAATTTCTGGCCTAAGCACCAATTTTTAAGGTAATAAAATTTTGCACCCAGTATTAAAAACTGTTCTTGGCCGCCTCGCCATGGGCGTAATCACTTTGTTTGTCGTATCTATCATAATATTTTCAGCAATGGAGCTATTGCCTGGTGATTTTGGGCAGGCAATTTTAGGTCAGTCTGCAACTGAAGAAACTGTAGCTGCCTTCAGGCGTGAACTTGGTTTAGATCAACCTGCGATCGTAAGGTATGGGCAATGGGTTGCCGCAGTTCTGCACGGCGACTTGGGTACATCTTTTTCTGGGAGGAATGCCTCAGGTGTGAACCGCTCGAGGGAGGTGGTAGATTTGGTAGTGCCGCGATTGCGGAATACTTTATTTTTAGCGTCAATGGCGGCATTAGTTGCAGTACCATTGTCACTTGTGCTTGGAATTACAACGGCCCTGTATCGTAATTCATTTTACGATCGTTCAGTTAACATGGCAACGTTGACGACAATTTCGTTTCCAGAGTTTTTTGTCGCTTATATTTTAATACTTTTCCTATCTTCACTATATTCGGTGTTTCCGTCTCTTGCTAATGTTGACGTCGATACCCAGTTTGGTGAACGTATTTACAGGGCGGCTTTGCCAGCGTTAACTCTTACATTAGTCATTGTTGCCCACATGATGCGGATGACGCGTGCTGCAATAATCAATTTATTGGCTAGCCCTTACATTCAAATGGCACGTTTATCGGGTGCTTCGCCGACGGAAGTCATATTAAAGCATGCTTTGCCTAATGCCTGGGCTCCTATTGCCACTGTTATTGCGTTCAACCTAGCCTACTTAGTCGTAGGAGTTGTGGTAGTTGAGGTCGTTTTCGTGTACCCTGGTATTGGCCAATTAATGGTAGATGCAGTCGCAAGCAGGGACATCCCGGTGGTTCAGGGCTGCGCTTTAATATTTGCCATGACTTACATCCTTCTCAACTTACTTGCCGATATTATTGGTATAGTTACCAATCCAAGATTGCTGCACCCAAAATGAAACCAGAACCTAACACTTATTCAGCTTTAGGCGAGGTTGCCGCAGTTCATGAACGACGCTCTCTTTGGACACGAATTGTAATAGATTTGCGCAAAGCCCCATTTACAGCGCGCTTTGGTATGGTGGTCATTTTAGCCTATATGCTAGTTGCAATTTTTGCGCCAGTTTTGGCGCCTTATGGAGAAGCAGAAGTTTTTCCTGAACCTTATGCACCGTGGAGTTCAATCTATATTTTTGGTACAGATCAAATTGGTCGAGATATTTTTTCACGGATGATTTACGGTGCAAGAAACACTGTCGGTATTGCAGTTGCAACGACGTTTCTGGCATTCCTCATTGGTGGGGCCTTGGGCCTTGCTGCAGCAATAAATAGAAGTTGGCTTGATCAATTTCTCAGCCGCTCAGTTGATGTTTTAATGGCTATACCTAGCTTAATATTTGCTTTGGTTCTTTTGTCTATTTTTGGGTCAACCGTCACTAATTTGATTTTAATTATTGCGGTATTAGATAGCACTCGAGTATTTCGATTGACCCGTGCAGTGGCGCTAAACGTGGTAGTGATGGATTATGTTGAGGCAGCGCGCCTGCGCGGCGAGGGACTTGGCTGGATAATGCGGCGGGAAATTTTACCAAATATTATGCCCCCTCTAATCGCTGAATTTGGTTTGCGGTTTTGTTTCGTCTTCCTCACCATTGCGGCTCTGTCGTTTCTCGGAGTTGGGATTCAACCTCCAACCGCTGATTGGGGCTCAATGGTACGTGATAATGCATCGCTTATTATGTTTGCCCAGTATGACCTAAAAGTTGGCTTGACCCCGTTACTCCCAGCAGCAGCTATTGCGCTGTTAACGGTAGCTATAAACTTTGTTGTGGACTGGTTTCTGCACAAGACTAGTGGGTTACATGATGAGTAATAGGACCAAAAAAGGTGACGTCTTACTGTCAATTAAGGGCCTAAAGATACAAGGATTTTCTGACGAAAAATGGCATGATATTATTAATGGAATCGATCTCACTCTACATGCGGGTGAGGTACTTGGCCTTATTGGTGAATCTGGAGCGGGCAAGTCGACGCTTGGGCTTGCCGCAATGGGATATACTCAACCAGGATGCCGTATCACAGAGGGCGAAATCATATTTGATGGTGTCGATTTAGCTAAATTGTCAGATGTTGAAAAACGCAAGTTCTGGGGTGATCGGATGACGTACGTTGCCCAATCAGCGGCGGCTTCCTTTAACCCCGCGCGACGATTGATTGTCCAGACTACAGCTTCAACAATACGGGCCGGTATCAAAAATCGTCAAGACGCTTATGATGATGCAAAGCAGCTGTATGACGTATTAAATTTACCAGACCCTGACAATATTGGTGATCGTTATCCTCATCAGGTTTCGGGGGGCCAGTTGCAGCGGGTTATGACAGCTATGGCAATGTCACCCAGACCAGACCTGCTAGTTTTTGATGAGCCCACCACAGCGCTTGATGTGACAACGCAGGTTGAAGTTTTGGCTTCGATGAGGTCGATAGTGGAAGAATTCAATACGGCCGCGATCTATATTACTCATGATTTGGCGGTAGTGGCTCAAATGGCAGATGTTATAAAGGTGCTTCGCTACGGTTGTGAAGTTGAAGAGGCACCCACACGTCAAATGTTGAGCGCACCTAAAGAGGCCTATACTAAATCACTTTGGTCGGTACGGGCACTTGAAAAACCACAACAAGCAGCACAAGCCTCAGTGTTGTCACTCAAAAATATTGATGCAAGCTATGGGATTCAAAAGGTATTACATGCCATTAATATTGAGGTTCCCAAAGGATCAACTGTCGCAGTTGTAGGCGAATCTGGTTCTGGAAAGTCAACCGCCGCTAGGGTGATCACCGGCCTTTTGCCGCAAATGTCTGGCACTGTGAAGTTTGATGGAGAGGACTTGCCTCCTGCGCTTATCAATCGCAGCAAAGAGCAAAAACGCCGCATTCAAATGATTTATCAAATGGCCGACACTGCCATGAACCCACGACAAACAGTGCGTGAAATAATTGGCCGTCCACTAGAGTTTTATCTTGGAATTCGGGGGGGTGCACAAACCAAACGAGTTATTGAGCTACTCGAAATGATAGAGTTGGATGCCAATTTTATGGAGCGGTTGCCCGGAGAATTATCTGGTGGGCAGAAGCAGAGGATCTGTATTGCCCGTGCACTGGCGGCTGAGCCTGACTTTATAATCTGTGACGAGGTAACTTCAGCGCTGGATCAGATTGTTCAGGAGGGAATTCTCAAGCTCCTAATGCGGCTGCAAGAGGAATTGGGACTGACTTACCTGTTCATCACCCATGACATTTCAACCGTCAACGCTATTGCAGATCAGGTTGTGGTGATGAACCAAGGTGAAGTAGTGGAGCAAGGTCTGAAAACTGAAGTTTTCCAACCGCCACATCCCGACTATACAGCCTTGCTGCTTTCATCCGTACCAGAGATGGACCCTGACTGGTTAACAAACCTTATCTCTAAGCGTGTGGTATAATTAATTTTAAGAACTAGCGCTGATGTCTTTTTATGCTCTCTGAGACCACTTTTTCAAAGATAAGATTATTATTTTCATAAGCCTCTAGTTGGGCTGTTAAGTGGAAATACTCTGAATCTGAGGTCATATTCGTATAGGTTTCTGTGCGTACCGACCAATTGTCTCGACTATTTTCATAGGTCCAGTGGGTTCGCCCGCTAGCACTTAGTGGATCGTCAGGGTGAATGCTCCACCATTCGCGTGCGACAGATCCATGCACAAGGCCGTGATCTGAATCTTTGGTGCTCCCAAAATCATCTATAATTTCTAGCGATATAATACCACTGTTCATATCAATAATTTGACGTCGTTCATTTTGTGTAGGCCGGATTATTTCAACCTTCCACGGTTGATCTGCCTCTGGAGTAGGAAATATCCGTTCGTCCTGATCCCCGCTTTGCCGAATAGGAATATTGATTTCTCCGGCATGTAAAGTAAGTTCAACTGGAACTGGCGATGGCCAAAGCAAGGGCCAATAACAAGTTGAGATCGCCACGCGGACGCAATGGCCGGCAGGGACGCGATAGGCCATCTGATCTAGGTCTAGAGAAATTTCAAATTCCTCGTCTGGGACTAAAGGTTGTGCAACTGTATGCCCATTACGATGGCAAAGGTTCAAAACGCCGTAAGTCATTCGAGTTGATGCCCCATCCGGGTGAATGTGGTTCAGGCGTACCACAATCTGAGCAATCGGTTGATCTGAGCTGAGCCTTAGTTTGACTGTTGGAGACCCTATAATATCACAGCGATCTTCTAGAGGCTTTGACGTAAAGCAGGCCGATACGGCATCATCGTAGCGTTGATCCTCTGGCATTTCTGGACCTAGCCAAATTGCACAATATTCGCCTGCTGCGCCACCACAGTTTTGTTTAGAGGATACTTTGGTATTTAAGCTTGATGGAAGATCTTCCAGATGCCCGCCTGGCTGCATATACCAACGCTTATTTGGGAAACTAGCGGGCCATTTGTCTTCAGTGATCCAATGACCGCTGCGTTGATCGTACCAGCTTTGTGGGCGGACGCCATCCATCAAATATGCCGTATAGGCTGGGTCTTGCATAACTCCAGTCTCTTGGCCCTTTAGCCATTGGTCCCACCATCTAAGCGCTTCTTGTAAAAATCCAATACGTGGTTCAGGCACGGCAAAATGTGGATATTTGTGTACCCAAGGTCCAACAATGCCCTTTACTGGTGCTGTCAGGTTTTTTACTAAATGTGAGACAGTATTTTTATAGGCATCACCCCAGCCGCCAACGGCAAGAGTAGCTGCTGTGATTTTTGAGTAATCTTCACAAATGGAGCCATGCTGCCAGTAGGCGTCCCGGTTTTGGTGGCTTAACCAAGCTATTGGTAAAAAGGGTTCAGCCTCAAGCCGCTCCAGCCACATATTGCGCCAATCTTCTCCGACCAAAGCTGGGTCTGGCGCTCGTGAGGAATAGGACCACATTGTAGCACCCCAGCCAAGATTTTCATTCAGTAGGCACCCACCTTTGTAATGAATATCATCGGCATATCGGTCAACCGTTGAGCACAGAGTAATAATTGCTTTCAGGGCGGCAGGTTGTCTCGCCGCTACTTGTAGTGCGTTAAAGCCACCCCAACTAATGCCCATCATTCCAACCGTACCGCTGCACCAGGTTTGCTTAGCTAACCATGCAATTATTGCCTCAGCATCTTGTAGTTCCTGCTCAGTATATTCATCTTCCATGATCCCTTGGCTGTCACCATTGCCACGCATATCAATCCGGACACAGGCGTACCCACGTTTGGCAACATATGGATGGGTAAGGCTGTCTCGGGCAGTAGTTCCATCACGTTTTCGATAGGGCAGAAACTCTAAGATTGCAGGAACAGGTATTGTTTCAGCATTATCGGGCAACCAAATACGTGCTGAAAGGCGGCAACCATCTGCCATTAGAACTGTCATGTCTGGTATTTCGATGATTTTGTTTAAGACAGTCATTTTCCACCCAAGTTAACGACTAAGTTTAGCTTACATTACAATAGATCAGAGTTTCATTATCAAGAAAACCTTTGCTTAAAAGGTTAGATAATTTGTTAAGGATCCAATAGGATTAGCAGCTATCAAACCTAACTTAGAATGTGCTTATTAGGATACTCACTTTGTAAGAGCCAGCCGACAGCACTAATCTTGATGCATAAATTAAATGCTATCTTAAAACTTACTAATACGATTCCACCTCATAAAACAGTGTTCAACAATGTCCCAATACCATCAACAGAAATAGCCAGAACATCATTCGACTTTAGATACAGCTTTGGCGTACGGCTGCCACCAGTACCGTCTGGAGATCCTGTTGCAATTACATCACCAGGCTGGAGCATAAAGAGTGATGAGGCATAAGAAATTTGTTCGGCAACTGAAAAAATCATTTCATTACCTAGGGCAGATTGAACAATTTTACCGTTTAAAACAACACTTAAGCGTAGCTTTTCCGGCTCTGGCAACGCGTCCGCTGTCGTGATCCAAGGCCCCCATGCACTAGAGTTAGCAAAATTCTTGCCCGCATAGATTGAATGTTTTTGCCACTCTCGAACTGAGCCATCGTTAAAAAGTGCATAGCCCAGAACGTACTCCATTGCCTCTGCAACAGACACATTACGTGCAGGTTTTCCGATCACTACCGCAATCTCTCCTTCATAGTCAAAGCTGTTTGCTGGTTCACCATGTGGCTTTTCTAACACCCCACAATGACCGACAAATGCTTCATGCTGCTTGCCAAATAGGATAATATTTTTGGGATCAGGTGGTGCCACTCCATCGACTGGGTATGGTTTGGGATAGTTCATGCCTACGCAGATAACTTTGTTTGCATTAGGGATGGGAGTACGAAACTTAATTTTCGCGCAAGGCACTGCCGATGAAAGGTTTGAGGGGATTTTTAACATTTCAAGGCCGTTGGCGTGAAGCAAGTCTCTCAGCGTCGGGTATCGCGTGATAAGTGCTGCGTTTACCGGAGTTACAGTTTTATCTAAAAAAACTCCATATAGCTCTTTGCCCTCATAAAAAAAAGAACCTATTTTCATAGCAGTGCCTTTAAAAAAGCTATTTCACGCTGCCGTAAGATTGCGGTCAGAGTGTCGTTGAAGGGTGTGGGGATACCCAATTCACGGCCCATTATAGGAATCATGCCATTGATTGCGTCTAGCTCGGATGGCCGGCACGCCATGTGATCAAGTAACATGGACGGTCGCGCATTAGGCATACCAGCACCAAACTCCGAAACGTATGCTACTGGATCATCAAAGGACAAAGGCACATTTTTTTCTTGTGCGATTGCGTGGCCCTCAAGCATAGCGCCTAATGCTATACCCCAGTGTTCAGGATTGTCCATTAGGCCACCAACAGTAACGTTGAAGGCCGTGCAAGGTCCGCTAAACGTAATATTACATAAAAACTTTTCCCAGATAAGCTGCGTAATATTATCAAACGCTTGGGCTTTGAAGCCAGCCTCCTGCCAAATAGACTCAATGTGTTGCAATCGAGCTGTTAGGCCCCCTTGGATCTCACCAATACGGATCAGCTTCATGCTATTGTGATGAGCGTGGCCGGGGCCCCTCATTGATGCGCCAAAACCATCAGCAACACCCAACAGCACATTATCTGTTGGCATGTGTTGCCCAATACGTTCACCCGCACCGAGCCCATTTTGAATGGTAAGAACTATCGCGTCCGGCCCGATTATTGGCGCGGCACTTTGGACTGCTGGTCCCACGCCAGAGGCTTTAGTAGATATTAGACACAGATCGCAGTGTCCAACGTCTATGATATTTGTTGTAGCACGCACTGTCTTAACCGTTCTGTCACCACTCGCGCCTTCGACTCGCAGGCCATCGTTGTTGATCGCATCGACATGAGCGGCCCATGTATCTACTGCCCAGACATCATGACCGGCTTCAGCAAGCAGCGCCGCATATATCGACCCCATTGCGCCAACTCCTATCACTGCAATTTTCATGTATGTTGCATCCTTTTGGCTGGAAGGCGAATATCAAACCGCGCGCGCAAGTCTTGTTCTATTTCTGGGCTTATGTGGCGCGGAAAATGCTTGGCAAGTACCTCTGCAACACTGATCTTTGCAGAGCTGTTAATATTTGGCTTGCCGCTAGCCAGCCAACCGTCTGGGGCTTGGCGATCGGCATGGGCTGGGTATATAAAATCAGATTTCATCCGCGCATAGGTATCTGCATGACCAAGGAAGTGTCCTTCTCCACTTACGATCTGGGCTATTGCAGCAGTGGAAAGAGTTGCATCACTGACTTCGATTGAGTTGGCAGATTGCAGGATTGCACCCAACATATCGTTGTCGATCACAAAAGCTTCTAATGAGGTGGCCATTAAACCTGCCTGAGTGCCTGCAGCTTGTGTGATTAAATTGGCTCCAGCCTGTGCTGCTAGAGTGACCGAAAGGGCCTTTTCATAACCTGATTGGGCATCAGCCAGCTTGCTATCGGTAGCACCAGCTATTGTAGAATTAGCGAGGTCATAATGGCGCGCAATTTGGGTTGCCGCCGCAGTAAGGATTGACTGTTCTCCACTGCCGCCAGCCATACCACCAGAGCGCAGGTCCGTTACCATTGGACGTGCTCCATAGATTGCCCTTACCTCAGGGTCCAGGGCCCAGGCAAAAACCATCCCAGCCAATGTTTCTGCGTTAGTTTGGGCCAGACAGCCTGCAATAGTCACCGGGCTAGATGCTCCCATCTGTCCAAAAGTGTTGACCATCACTGGCAGGCCGGCCCTTATTGCCGCTGCCATTACTTCGCAAGCACATTCATCAAATCGCAATGGTGGAACCACGTGGTTGATGTTCAGGGACAAAAATGGCTTTTCGCGAAACGCCTGCTCTGATCCAGCAATAGAGTAACAGATTTGTGCAATATCATCGACGTGGTCCGGGTGACTTGCGCTGACCATAACATGTTTAGATGTACCTGCCAGCGAGGCAAAAGTGGTGTTTACATCCAAAACACGGTTGTTCTCCATGTCGCCTGCGATCATTGGGCGCGAAAAGAATTGTATATGATCCAGCGTATCCACAATCCGCGCCGCATCATACAAATCGCTCAATGTGGAGGTCCGGTAGCTACCGTCCAAAGTATCTACAATATTTGGCGAGGCACCTCCCGAACCCGCATGTACCCGTGCGCCAGTCATGTCTAGGTTCTGACCTGGCGCCCTACCAAAAAGTTGAAAACCACGATGAAATTTACCAAGCGCTTCGGTTACAAGTGCTTTTGGAAAAAGTAGCCGCCCCTCAGCGGTAACTGTTCCACCACGCGCCTGGATAGTATCTATTACTACCGGGGGCGCTTCGCTAATTCCGATTTGATCAAGTATTTCAAGTGATGCTAAGTGCACCCGCTCAAGATCATTATCACTAAGGGGCTTGAACCGCCCGGCAGTAGGTGGCGCATAGCCTTTGGCAACAGAACCCTGTGGTTTTGTAGTTCTATTTCGCCGACCAGATCGGCGGCGCGGTTGGGTGCCCGCTGTATTATCCATGAGAAGTGTCCACTCTATTTTTTATAATCGCCAACCTAGTATGCCTCGGCATAAAGTCCGTTCTTCTTTTATAACTTCGCATTCGCCGAAAGCGCAATATAGCTCGTCGCCGTCGGAACGGCAGGCGTGAGTTTTTCGCCCACTTGTTAAGCCAGCGCCCTGTTTCCTGGCAATCAATATTACCGATGACCTTCATCCCAGCGCCAGAAGACCGCAACTTATTCGTCACAATAATTTCAGGCTGGCCATATCGTTTCATTGATTTTCTGGAGGTTTTCAGTGCCCCTCTGCGTTTTTGGTGTTTGGTGCCGTAGCTTTCTAACACCTGACCTTCCTGTTTAACCACGCACCACGGCTAGTGGCGCTCACTATAAATTTTCACCAAATACTAATTTGAGAATAACAGTGCCTTACTTGCCTCGCGCATTGAAGCCACCTCAATTTGGTGCCACGATTGCCAGATAGCAATTAAGAGGTTTTCAATGTCTGAAATCATGTATGGCTTTCCTCCCGCGGAACCCAACCAAGCCTCACTCGCCAACTGGCGCAAAGCACCCTATTGCCATTGGGCCTTTCATCATGTGCGAGAGATTATTCCTTCGGCTGAAATTCCAAACGATCCAACTGACGTTTGGGAACTTGAGCGTGGTACGATTGATACGTCCAGTTTGGGTCTTGATGACGCTATGGTTGCAACAGACAGCGATGCAGTTGTGGTTCTCCACAAGGACAAATTGGTCCATGAATCTTATCGCAACGGAATGACGTCGCGAGATCCGCATATTTTGATGTCAGTATCAAAATCTATGCTGGGCTTGGTTGCGGGAACATTAGTGGAGCGTGGCGAATTAGCTGAAGATGACCTGATTACAAAGCACGTGCCAGAATTAGAAAATACTGCTTATGTTGGGGCTACAGTGCGCGATCTTCTGGACATGCGTGCTGGAGTTTTTTTTGACGAAGACTACCTAGCGACCGAGGGTCCAATTATCGATTACCGATTTGCAGCGAATTGGAATCCAGTTCCAAAAGATTATGCACCCAGTGACTTACGGTCTTTCATGTCATCGCTAACCGAGCCTGATGGGCGGCACGGCGGTCGGTTTCATTACGTTTCGCCAAATACAGACCTGTTGGCTTGGGTTTTTGAACGAGCGAGTGGCATGCGCTATGCCGAACTTGTGAGCGAAAGGCTGTGGAAGCCACTGGGCGCAGAAGCATCAGGTTATATAACCGTTGATCGTATAGGTGGCGCGCGTGCCGCGGGAGGAAAATGCTTACTCGCTAGGGATTTAGCCCGGGTCGGCATGATGATGGCCAACGGAGGACAGCGTAATGGGAAGCAAGTTGTGCCAGCCAGTTGGTTGGAAGATCTCGTCAAAAACGGTGACCCCCAAGCTTGGAAAGATGGGGATGTGAACCCCGTGTGGGGGCAACGGGATATCCATTATCGTTCCAAATGGTACGTGAAGCGGGAAGCCGAGCCGTTGATCTTTGGAGTTGGAATTCACGGGCAGTTTTTGTTTGTAGACCCTACGAAAAAGCTTTCTATTGCCTGGTTCGGGAGTCAGGATAGTCCCCTCGACAGTCCACCTTTTGAACAGGTTCTGGCGACAATCGAAAAGATTAGAGTGCTAGTTTCTTAAAACTAGAAAAGGGGATCAATACCTAAATATAGCACTGCTACGTGTAATCTGATTTGGGGTAAATAAAAGTAATTTAAACGATTGAGAAGTATGTTTAGATCGAACGGGCAGTATCCTCATATATAGCTTCGTCGGCCACGGCCCACGTTCCCTGCAAATTAGGTAATTAGTCCACGGCTCTTGGTAAGTTTGGTGCCCAGAAGATGCTAGTGGTTCCTTTAGCAGGCGTAAAACGCTTTGTGCTTTTTAGCGATAGATAACTTTAAGTCATCCCCCACCCGCCCTTAAGTGTTCTGCTAGTGGCCATAGAGGCTCGTGTGAGACCGTTGGTACTTAGAAGGTTATACAGGGAGCGGGAGGGCCTAATAGACAGAAACTTAAATTGTGACTTGAGCGGGTAATTAACATTCATCTCCAAGAGGCCGTGTGGGTAGGCGCCTCAATTAAGTGATAAAATTTAAGCGTTATTAATAATAATTATTGTATACTAGTTATTTACATATGATATACAAATTGTATACCATATGTCATAATACAAGTTATATGATTACGGTATTATTGTGGTTAAGGAATTCATTGTGAAAAAAGTCTTATTTTCTGGCGCAATTCTGGCGCTATTTGCACTTCCACTCAATGCTCAAGAAGCTCCCAAATCGGGAAAGTTTGCAACTTTCATAAAAAATATTGCGCAGGGCATTGAAAATAACGATGGGGAAGCCGCCGCCAAGACAGAAGCTGTATCAGCTACGATGGGGGCCGCCAATTCTGGGCTGGATAAATTTGAAGATAAAATGCTCTCGACTTCAAATTTTACACACTTTGAATTAACGCTAGGCACTGACACTCTGGGATTAG
>Ga0308012_10001268_pt1 | contig 13581 bp, 14 predicted proteins | sample Neamet179_FD_203133 | JGI IMG/M metagenome (GOLD analysis project Ga0308012, IMG submission 203133) | Marine microbial communities from water near the shore, Antarctic Ocean - #179 | ecosystem: Environmental > Aquatic > Marine > Unclassified | place: Southern Ocean | collected 2014-07-25 | reverse complement strand
CGCCACTTCTGGATTGAGATGATTCTTTTTGTACTTCACCAAAATGACTATTAGAGGTATTACTAGCAAGCCAAGGGCGATACTTTCCCCACGGTTTAGTTGCCCGTCATAGAGGCATAATCCCGCCAGGAGAGTTATTAACAGTAAAACGGGACCTTCTTCTTTGAGTAAGTGGGTCTGCACGGGAAGGGGTGCAATTAGCGTGGTGATGCCTAGCACTAATCCAATGTTAGCAAGGTTAGAGCCTAAGGCGTTACCAACAGCAAGACCGCCGGCGTTACTAAGGGCGGCGTTAACGGAAATGATAATTTCTGGTGCTGAAGTCCCGATCGAGACCACGGTTAAGCCTATGATCATTGACGAAATACCGAAATTACGGGCAACCCCTACACTGCCTGTAACGAACTTATCGGCGCCCCAAATTAGACCTAAGAGGCCAGCTAACAGGGCAATTATCGGGAGGTAAAGGCTCGACATGAAGTCTCCAAAGGGTACATGCATTATGTTTATTCAACAGTTGGAGAATGGTATAGTGCGCGACTGTAAAAGTCAGTAGCGATTAAGAAGAATATTTTTTGGTTAAATTTCAAAAAGGAATAAGTTCGTAAAGGATTATTTAAATGGATGACATTATGGAAAGATTTAAAAAGATCTTAGGTAGTTTATGGTTGTGTTTGAGCATTCTAGGCGCCGTGCATACTGCAAGCGCAGAGGGTATGAAGCAAAACCCCTTTGATAATATCGAGCAGATGACCATAGAGGTCATTGCTACAATTGCCGAGCATAAAAATCAATACCCTAGCAATGAAGCTGTGTATTTTGATGCTTTAGATCGATTAATGGGGAAATATGTCGATTTTAGCCGTATTGCTGGCAGAGTTATGGGAGGACATCGCAAGGCTTCCTCTGCAGAACAGCGTGATCGGTTTATTACACTATTTCGCGAAGGCTTAGTTGAGACATATGGGCGAGGGCTCATGAGTTATGGGGACGAAAAAATTGTTCTTGTTAACAGGAAGGCCCTAGACCCTAAAAAACGTGCCATTAAAGTTTCACAGCAAATTCGCAGTGCAACGGCGGTTTATCCGCTGGAGTATTGGGTGGCACGTAAAAAGACTGGCGAGTGGAAAGTCATCAATGTGGTTCTAAACGGCATCAATTTGGAGTCAATTTTTAGAAGTCAATTTGCCAAGGCGGCACAAAAGTCATCAGGTAATCTCGATGAGGTTATTGATAGCTGGCTGAAAAGTGCTGATTAAAGCAGTGTCACTAGACATTGCATCTGCTTGATATGAGTAAATAGAATGAATCCTGAAGACGTTACAACACTGCTAGAAAACGCACTCCCTAATTGTCGGATTGAGGTGGATAGTCAAGGCAGTCATTTTAATCTTTTTGTAGTGGGTGATTTATTTGAGGGCAAGCGTGCGGTGCAGCGACAGCAACTAATTTATGCTGTTTTAAATGAGCATATCTCCTCTGGCGTGATTCACGCGGTCAATATGAAGTTGTTTACACACAAAGAATGGCTTCATCGAACCTGATAGAAGCAGGGAGCGATGTCGACGGGGTTTTTTGGTGTAGTGTAAATTCTTTATTTTAAGGCGATTTAATGGATAAATTAATTATTCAAGGCGGCAAACCGCTTAATGGTGAAATATGGATTTCTGGATCCAAAAATGCTGCGCTGCCTATTTTGTCGGCGTCGCTGCTTTGTGACGGATTAGTGTCGATCGCTAATTTGCCTCATCTCCAGGACGTCACAACCACAATAGAGTTATTAGGGACCCTTGGGGTTACCCTTAGTGTTGATGAGAAAATGTCAGTTGAGATTGATACTTCGACCCTAAATAGTCTGACGGCACCCTATGAATTAGTAAAAACTATGAGAGCGTCTATATTGGTGCTTGGCCCGATGTTAAGTCGTTACGGTGAGGCAAATGTGTCATTCCCTGGAGGTTGCGCGATTGGCAGTCGACCCGTTGATCTGCATTTACGTGGCCTTGAAGCGATGGGAGCGAGTATAAATGTTGAGAAGGGTTATATTAAAGCTCGTAGTAGCGGGCGTCTCAAAGGTGCACGCATTCTTATGGATTTGGTGTCGGTTGGCGCTACAGAGAATTTGATGATGGCGGCAGCTCTGGCAGAGGGTACGACTATTATAGAAAATGCTGCCAGAGAGCCAGAAATTGTGGATCTAGCTCAATGCCTGAATGTTTGGGGTGCGCGCGTAAAAGGTGCTGGATCAAATACGCTAGTGATTGAAGGTGTTGAGAAAATGGTAGGCGGTTCGTTCCGTGTAATGCCTGATCGAATTGAAACTGGCACCTATCTTGCGGTCGCTGCAGCCACTGGCGGAAAAATAAAAGTAACTAAAACAGACCCCTCAATATTGGAGGCAGTATTACTTAAATTAGAAGAGGCCGGCGGTATTATCACCTATGGCGATGACTGGATAGAGCTCGATATGCAAGGTCGAAAAGCTAAAGCGATCAATCTCAAAACTGCTCCCTACCCGGCTTTTCCGACAGATATGCAGGCGCAGTTAACAGCAGTTAATGCAGTGGCTGAAGGGCTGGGCATCGTGACGGAAACGATTTTTGAAAATCGATTGATGCAAGTTCAAGAGCTAAACCGCATGGGGGCTAAAATCATTGTGGAAGGTAATTCGGCAATCATCACCGGCGTTGAGAAATTAACGGGTGCGCAGGTGATGGCCTCAGACTTGCGTGCATCTGCAGCCCTTGTTATTGCTGGCTTGGCTGCTGAAGGAGAAACTATAGTTGATCGGATCTATCATATAGATCGAGGTTACGAGTGCATCGAAGAGAAATTACAGCAGGTAGGCGCCGATATAAGGCGAGTCCCTAATTAAGGAAATATCAATAAACCCATTATTTAGTTGAATATTTATTATGACACAGATTACGTTGGCGTTAACCAAAGGGCGCCTTTTAAAGGAGACACTACCCTTGCTAGCGGCAGCCGGCATTGTTCCTGAGGAAGATATTTTTTCTAGTCGAAAATTGGTCTTTCAGACAAACCAAAAAGGGATAAGGTTATTAATTTTACGCGGTTCAGATGTGCCTACTTATATTCAGTTTGGTGCGGCAGATATTGGTGTTGCTGGGAAAGATATGCTTTTAGAGCATCAGGGCGACGGTTACTACGAGCCCTTAGATCTTGGTATTGCTCGCTGTAAAATTATGACCGCAGTTGCGAAAGGGGCTTCTGAACAAAGGGGGCGCTTAAGGGTCGCTACAAAATACATCAATGTGGCGCGACAATTTTATGCAGAACAGGGTAGGCAAGCAGATATTATAAAGCTTTACGGAGCTATGGAGCTTGCGCCGATTCTAGATTTGGCTCATGAAATCGTCGATATCGTTGACACTGGGAATACCTTAGAAGCTAATGGTTTAGTGGCACGAGATGAGATAGCTGATATTAGTGCTCGACTGATTGTCAATAAGGCCGCGATGAAGACTAAGTTTTCTGAGATCCAAGCTATTGTAGATGCGCTTGCAGAGGTTGTTGGAGAATGACTGAACCTCAAGGACTTTGCCAGATCGCTAAGCTCAATGCTGATGATGATGGTTTTCTGTCTGCTCTAGATGCGCTCACTGCATGGGGCGAGGTGAAAAATAGTAGCATTGAGAAAGTTGTCGTCGAGATATTGGGCGACGTTCGTATGAAGGGTGATAAAGCACTCGTCGAATACACTAATCGTTTTGATCGCCGTGAATGCCTTAATGCAGATGAGTTGTGTATTACTTCAGAGGCGCTCAAGCAGGCTTTGGGCTCAATCGATATAGAGGCTCGGCTTGCTTTGGAACAGGCTGCCCAGAGAATTAAAGATTATCATGCTCATCAGCTACAGCAGTCATGGCAATACAAAGAGCAAAACGGCACTATGCTTGGTCAGCAGATAACACCCTTAGAGCGTGTTGGTATTTATGTGCCTGGCGGCAAGGCGAGTTATCCATCATCGGTACTGATGAATGCTATTCCGGCTCGCGTTGCAGGTGTTAAAGAGATAATAATGATGGTCCCTGCCCCTGATGGGGATATTAGCCCTCTTGTTCTGGCAGCCGCCGCAATTGCTGGGGTTGATCGAGTGATTACTGCCGGTGGAGCTCAGGCTATAGGGGCTTTAGCTTACGGTACTGAAACAGTCCCTAAGGTCGATAAGATTGTAGGCCCTGGTAATAGCTATGTGGCGACGGCCAAGCGATTTGTTTTTGGTGCGGTAGGACTAGACATGATCGCAGGTCCGAGTGAAATATTAGTAATCTGCGATGGTGAGACCGATCCTGACTGGATTGCGATGGATTTATTTTCCCAAGCCGAACATGATGAAGAGGCGCAGTCGATCCTTATTTCTTGGGACCCTGCTTTTATCACTGCAGTGCATAAGAGTATGAGCAGACTACTACCCGATATGGAGCGTAGGGAAATCATTACCAAATCGCTAGCTAACCGCGGAGCGCTGATTCAAGTAGCTGATTCGAAACAGGCCGTGAAAATATCTAACCGTATTGCGCCAGAGCATTTGGAATTGTCAGTAGAAAACCCAGAATCCTGGTTGCCAGATGTGCGCAATGCCGGTGCTATTTTTATGGGTCGCCATACAGCCGAAGCTCTGGGAGATTATTGTGCCGGACCGAATCATGTGCTTCCCACTTCAGCAACATCTCGCTTTTCTTCGCCGTTGGGCGTATATGATTTCCAAAAACGCAGTTCGCTCATTTATTGTTCTGAGCAGGGTGCCTCTGAATTGGGAAAGATAGCTTCCGTTTTAGGCCGGGGTGAGTCGCTGACTGCCCATGCCCGATCGGCAGAATATCGTATTAAAGATTGAATTTTTAGTTTAGCGTTACAGAGAGACCAACTAATGAGTAAGTACTGGAGTGATCTTGTAAGCCAGCTGCAACCCTATATTCCTGGGGAGCAGTCTGACATCGCCAATATTACTAAATTAAATACTAATGAGAACCCATACGGTCCTTCGCCTAAGGTCTTGTTAGCTATTCAAGGACTTTTAAATGAGGATTTACGTCTGTATCCGCCACCCAATGCGGATGGATTAAAGCAGACTATTGCTGAATACTATCAACTCGAGCCAAAACAGGTCTTTCTTGGTAATGGTTCAGACGAAGTATTAGCTCATATCTTTAACGGATTGCTTAAAAAGTCAGAGCCTCTATTATTTCCTGATATCAGTTACAGCTTTTACCCCGTTTTTTGTCAGTTGTACGGAATAGCCTTCGAGAAAATACCTCTAGCTGAAGATCTATCCTTAACTATTGAAGATTATAGTCGGCCAAATGGTGGAATTATTTTCCCTAACCCTAATGCACCCACTGGTCGCTTGCTCGGGTTGGAGGCTATCGAGCATCTATTAAAAGAAAATCCCGATTCGGTTATCGTGATAGATGAAGCCTATATAGATTTTGGCGGTGAGACGGCAGTGCCATTAATTAACTTGTACGCTAATCTTCTCGTTGTCCAAACTATGTCCAAGTCTCGCTCGCTAGCGGGTATGCGGATTGGTTATGCGATGGGTTCCGTTGATCTAATAGAAGGCTTGGAGCGGATTAAAAATAGTTTTAATTCTTATCCATTGGGACATTTGCCAATCGCTGCTGGCATCGCAGCTTTTGAGGACCAAGAATATTTTAAAGACACCTGTCAGCGCGTCATGGATAGTAGGTCGAGGCTGACAAATAGCTTACATAATCTTGGATTTAAAGTAATGCCTTCAGCGAGTAATTTTATCTTTGTTCGCCACGACAAGAGATCAGCAGAAAAGCTTGCGTTAAGTTTGCGCCAAAATGGCATCATGGTTAGGCATTTTAAGCAGCCTCGCATCCAGCAATTTTTGCGCATTACCATAGGCACTGAAAAGCAAAATGAGCGTTTGGTTAATACTCTAACCACTCTGTTAGGAGGTTAACTTTCGCTACTGCAGTGGGCGGTTGCCTGCAATAACTGTAAATTCGATGATCGCGTCTTGGCGAACAATGCTCAGCTTGATTGGTTGCCCAGGGGTGACGTTAGTGATTTGACTGATACTGGTGTGCGGATCGGTAACTGGTAGACCATCAATTTTAAAAATAATATCCCCTGGTCTAACGCCGGCTTTTGCTGTCGGCCCACCAGGCTCCACTGAGGTCACACCAAAAATCTTAGTAGTTCCCAGTTCATTTGAAAATTGATTTGATACTAGCCCAAGGTCGGCACTGATGCCCAGCCAGCCCCTCACAACATGGCCATATTGAACTATATCAGTTAATACTTTTGCAGCAGCATCGGCGGGGATAGCAAAGCTTATGCCTGTTGACCCTGCATCATTTAGCGTTGCGGTATTAATTCCGAGCAAATTTCCATAGGCATCAATAAGTGCGCCACCTGAACTGCCAGAGTTGATGGCAGCATCTGTTTGAATAAAGTTCTCAAAAATATTTAAGCGCAGGCCATTACGACCTTTGGCGCTAATAATACCCTGAGTGACGGACTGGCCTATCCCCGATGGATTTCCAATGGCCAGCACAATATCACCAATTCGTGCTTGAGAAGGTTCTCCAAGAGCGATTGGGTTCAAATTATCAGCCTCGATTTTTAAAACTGCGAGGTCTATCTCAGGATCTGTACCTACAATAATTGCCGGCACCTCGCGCCCGTCATATAGAAGCACTAGGATCTTTACCGCGCCCTCGATAACGTGGTGGTTCGTTAATACTAAACCGTCCGATTGCATAATGACCCCAGACCCAAGCGATATTCTATTGGATGGGTCACTTCTTGACCTAGCTGCCTGAAGCGTATAGATATTAACCACAGAAGGTGCAGCTCGGGACACAGCCGCCGCATAAGAAACAGGACCGACCCAATCAGCCCCTAGGTTAGATTGACGAAGCGTCATCAAATCAGTGGCATCATCATTTGTTTTGGGACGAAATTGGGGAAAAGCTAAAACAAGAACTGCGGCCACAAGCAAACCAAGTAACACTGGTTTGGCAATGTATTCGATTAAAAGCTTTTTATTGTTGGTTTCCTTCACGCACACCTCTTAGCTAGTCTGTTAATTATGTCACAACCATCCACCAGACAAAGATCCTTTTGCTGAAATTATCCAACCTATTGGCGTAATAGATTGGATAATTTCGGATTTGGTTTTTTTGCTTTTTTATAGATTAGTAAAATATGCCCGATAGACTGCACTAGTTGGGCGCTATAAACTGTGCAGATTTCATCGCAAAGCAACTTCTTTGCTGCTCGGTCACCCACAGAGAGCTTGATTTTGATCAACTCGTGATCATTTAAGGCTCGATTAATCTCGGCGCCGACATTTTCTGTCAGCCCCTTGCTAGCAATAGTCACTATTGGTTTAAGATTGTGACCTAAACGACGTAAATGTTTCTTATCTTCAGCGGAACTTGTCATAATATGTTGCTCAATTTTTAAGGATGCTATTTTAGCGGACATTATGCCATCGTGAAATCTAAAAATCGTAGTTGGATCAAACAACATGTTAACGACCCTTACGTCAAACAAGCTCAGCGTGATGGTTATCGGTCTCGTGCTAGCTATAAATTGCTTGAGATCGTTGAGAAAGATCGGTTAATCCAATCTGGTATGACTGTCGTAGATCTAGGTTCTGCCCCGGGCGGTTGGTCTCAGGTGGCAGCTCGTTTAGTTGGTCACGACGGCAGGGTGCATGCTTTAGATATACTGCCGATGGATCCGATCGCGGGAGTAGACTTTATTCAAGGTGATTTTACCGAAGATGTAATTTTTACTCAGTTACTAGATTTAATTGGAAAGCGAGCGGTAGACCTTGTAATTTCAGATATAGCCCCCAATTTAAGTGGTAACAAAGCAGTTGATCAGCCGGCAATGATTTATCTGGCCGAGCTAGGGGTGGACCTAGCTAATAGAGTTTTGTCGAATAATGGAGTTTTTATCGCCAAGCTTTTTCAGGGACAAGGATTTGATCCATTTGTGCAACAAGTTAGAACATTGTTTAATGGAGTGTCTATTATTAAACCAGATGCCTCGAGATCTCGATCGAGGGAAGTATATCTGGTCGCCAAAGGCTTAAAAGCCAAAATATGAGGAAGAGAACTTGAACGATCTGGCAAAAAATTTAATTGTATGGCTGATTTTAGCGGCCATATTAATGTCTGTATTTAATAGCTTTTCACCCAAGCCTGAAGATAACAGTATCGATTACTCTACCTTTGTTAATGAGGTCAGAAATGATCGTGTTAGTGAGGTTGTGATTGCCGACCTGACTATTTACGGTGAACGTAATGACGGTTCGAAGTTTAAGTCTATTCGTCCCAACATCCAAGACCCGAAATTAATGGATGATTTAGTTAATCACAATGTAAAAGTGGCCGGTAAAGAGCGAGAAGAGCCGAGTCTAATTTCGAAATTATTTGTAGCAGCATTCCCTATCCTATTAATTTTAGGCATCTTTGTTTTCTTTATGCGTCAAATGCAAGGCGGTGGAGGTGGTAAGGGCGGCCCCATGAGTTTTGGTAAAAGTAAAGCCAAGTTGCTGACGGGCGATCAGATCAATACTACTTTTGCTGATGTGGCAGGTGTCGATGAGGCAAAAGAAGACGTCGCCGAGTTGGTTGAATTTTTAAGCGAGCCGAGTAAATTCCAACGTCTTGGTGGCCGCATCCCTAAAGGCGTTCTAATGGTTGGCCCTCCAGGGACCGGCAAGACCTTGCTCGCCAAAGCAATTTCAGGTGAAGCTAAGGTTCCGTTCTTTTCTATTTCGGGCTCAGATTTTGTTGAGATGTTTGTCGGTGTAGGTGCTTCGCGGGTTCGCGATATGTTTGAGCAAGCTAAAAAACAGTCTCCTTGTATTATTTTTATTGATGAAATTGATGCTGTGGGACGCCATCGTGGCGGTGGCCATGGTGGTGGTAACGACGAACGCGAACAAACATTAAATCAACTACTGGTCGAGATGGACGGCTTTGAAGGTAACGAGGGTGTCATTGTTATAGCTGCGACTAACCGACCTGATGTATTAGATAAGGCGCTATTGCGGCCTGGCCGATTTGATCGCCAAGTGTATGTTAGCTTGCCTGATATTCGTGGTCGTGAGCAAATCCTTAAAGTTCATGCTCGTAAAGTACCCCTTGAGGACTCGGTTGATCTATCAATTTTAGCGCGAGGAACACCTGGATTTTCTGGTGCTGATTTAGCCAATTTAGTCAACGAGGCGGCTCTGTTCTCGGCGCGAGGTAATCGTCGCGTAGTGACTATGGAAGAATTTGAAAAAGCTCGCGATAAGATCATGATGGGTGCTGAAAGACGTTCAATGGTGATGTCGGAGAAAGAAAAAATTAATACAGCTTATCATGAAGCGGGGCACGCTATCATTGGACGGCTAGTGCCAGAGCATGATCCGGTGCATAAGGTCACTATTATCCCCCGGGGCCGAGCTCTGGGTGTCACTCAATACCTGCCAGAAGAAGATCGCTACAGCATGAATCGCCGGCAACTTTTTAGTCAACTTTGCAGTCTATTTGGTGGTCGTATTGCCGAGGAGCTAGTCGGTGGTTTTGACGGCGTCACAACGGGTGCCTCAAATGACATCGAACGCGCGACTCAAATGGCCCGTAATATGGTGACCAAATGGGGACTTAATGAAAAGATGGGGCCGATTTTGTATGGCGAAGATGACTCTCAGGCACCCGGGGGCGGCAATACTCATTATTCAGAAGATACCTCTCGTGAGATAGATCAGGAAGTCAAAACCATATTGAACGACGCCTATACTAAAGCTACAAACTTACTCAAAGAGCATCGTGATGTCCTTGACTCGATGAAAGACGCATTAATGGAGTACGAAACCATCGACGCAGATCAGGTGGATGATCTCATGAACCGTCGCCAAGTGCGCCGTCCACGAGATTGGGACAAAAAGGACTCTGACAATCATTCCGGTGGTAACTCAGAGGATGGTGTGAAGAGTTCATCCGAGGATGACTCTCCCATTGGCGGGCCTGTTGAGGACGCTTAACAATAATAGGTTAGCAAAAACCCTGAGCATTCTTTCTGATCTCAGGGTTTTTTGTTTTAAGAGGGGATGAATTTGCCGGCCTTGAGATTAAAGTGCAGAGATAAAGTACTGGACCTGTCGCGCCCAGCGATCATGGGTATTGTTAATTTAACCCCTGATTCGTTTTCTGATGGCGGTCAACTGTATGCAGGCAGTAGGTTAAGTCAAAGTAAAACGTTGGTTGCGATTGAAAAGATGCTGAAAGATGGCGCTGATATCATTGATATAGGTGGTGAATCGACTCGACCAGGGGCTGCTGAAGTATCAGAGCAACGAGAATTGGATCGTGTCTTGCCAATACTTGAGTTAATTGTAAGTCGTTTTGACACATTAGTATCAGTAGATACCAGCACCGCAGCAGTGATGCGAGAGGCGACAGCTAAAGGAGCACACCTAATTAATGATGTGCGTGGTTTGCGTCGAGATGGCGCGCTAGACGCCGCGGCTCAATCCGGCTTGCCGGTCTGCTTGATGCATATGCAGAATCAGCCGCAGACTATGCAGCTTGAGCCGGTTTACCAAGATGTGGTTGCAGAAGTTTTGACTTTTTTGGCGGGTCGAAAACAGGCCTGTATAGAGGCGGGTATAGCCGCAGATCAAATCATATTCGACCCAGGATTTGGATTTGGCAAGACCTTGACTCATAATCTCTCTTTATTTAACGCAATCGATCAATTTATTGCTAGTGGTCAACCGGTGTTAGTAGGGGTTTCGCGGAAAGCGATGATTGGGCAGATGCTCGGAACAGAGCGTTCTAGCCAACGTTTAATTGGCAGTGTGACGATGGCGGTATTGGCCGCCCAGCGCGGAGCTGCGATTCTAAGAGTACATGATGTACTTGAGACCAAGCAAGCCATCGATATATGGCAAGCTATTACTGTAAAGGAGCAAGATTAAATTATGAGCAAAAAATATTTTGGCACAGATGGTATTCGTGGCACGGTTGGGGAGTATCCGATTACTGCAGATTTTATGCTTAAACTTGGTTGGGCCGCCGGCAAAGTTTTAACGCGGCACACCAAGGTTAAAAATCGTGTGTTGATAGGAAAAGATACACGGGTTTCAGGTTATATGTTCGAGTCCGCTCTTGAGGCGGGTTTGATAGCTGCCGGCGTTAATGTCGATATGCTTGGACCAATGCCGACCCCCGCAATTGCTTACTTAACCCGTGCATTTCGTGCATCTGCGGGCATCGTTATTAGTGCATCTCATAATCCTGTGGGAGACAATGGGATAAAGTTTTTTTCCGCCGACGGCTATAAATTGCCAGATGAGATAGAGTTAGAGATTGAGGCCTTGATGGGTCAGCCACTGGTAACTAATGGCTCATTCAGTCTGGGTAAAGCGCGTCGAATTAGTGATGCTACTGGCCGTTATGTCGAATTCTGCAAGGGATCTTTACCAGCAGGATATAGTTTGGCGGGGTTGAAAATAGTATTAGATTGCGCCAATGGCGCAACTTATAACGCGGCACCCAAGGTTTTCAAAGAGCTTGGAGCTCAAGTTGTGACCATGGCCGACATGCCTAATGGTTTTAATATTAATGAGAAGTGCGGCTCAACGCATATGGATGCGGTTCGCGCCAAAGTTGTTGAGGAAAAAGCAGACCTTGGTATTGCCTTGGATGGTGATGGTGATAGAGTTTTACTTGTTGATGCTAATGGTGACATCGTTGATGGCGATGAAATTGTTTATATTATTGCCCGATATCGCCATCAATTTGCAAAGGGTTGCAATGGAGTGGTGGGAACCCAAATGAGTAACCTTGGACTAGAGCTTGCGCTGCGAGACTTAGACATTCCTTTTCAGCGCACCAAGGTGGGTGATCGATATGTTGTTGAGGCTTTAAAAGAAAACGGCTGGATTTTAGGTGGTGAGGCCTCGGGCCATATCCTTTGTAGCGACCTCAATACTACGGGGGATGGCCTTGTTAGTGCGCTCCAAGTGATTCTTGCTTTATGTGAGAGCGGAAAGTCACTTTCAGAACTCAAAGCAGGTATGCAAAAATTTCCCCAGACTATGATTAATGTGCGATTGTCGGCCAAGGTTGCTATCGATGATAATAAAGCCATTAATTCAGCAGTGGCTGCAGCTGAGGAAGCGCTTGGCGATCGAGGACGTGTGCTATTGCGGCCGTCAGGTACAGAGCCTTTGATCCGAGTCATGGTAGAAGGCGAAGATCAAGATTTGGTTCAGCAGCAGGTGGAAGCAATAGCTAAAATCGTTGAGCAACAGGTTGGCTAAGATTTAGTGGAGGAAAAGCCCTTTTCTCAGTTGTAAAATAACCGTTTGTCGGGTAGGCTTTGCGCCCTTTTGCAAGGCACCTCAAAAAGGATGAACCGAGATGGCTAAACCGCTTATAGCGGGCAATTGGAAGATGCATGGTACTGCCGCCGAAGCGGTGGCCTTGTCGCGGCAGTTGGTCGAGAATGAGCAGAGTTTTTGTGTACAGATGGCTATTTTTCCGCCAACTTTGCACTTAGGTCTGGTTGCTTCAGAATTATCTGGAAGCTCGATAGCATTGGGTGCCCAGAATATGTCGGAGTATAGGTCTGGTGCATTCACTGGAGAAGTCTCCGCTGACATGCTAAAAGAGGCCGGTTGCGGATATATCCTCGTCGGTCATTCAGAAAGACGGACTTTGTTCGGCGAAGTTGATAGTACTGTGGCAGACAAATTTAAAGCTGCGCAGAATTCGGGTTTAGTCCCCATTCTTTGCGTTGGAGAGACACTGCAACAAAGGCAGCAGGGATTAACCCTGGAAGTGGTTGCCGAGCAGATTAATGTAGTAAAAGAGAAAGTAGGCATAGAAAGCCTTTGCCATGGTGTCATAGCCTACGAACCTGTTTGGGCCATAGGGTCAGGTGAGGTAGCTAGTCCAGAGCAGGCTCAGTTAGTCCACGGAGCGATTAGAGAGCTTTTAGGCTCTAGCGGCATAGACACATCACTACTCTATGGTGGTAGCGTCAAAGCAAGTAATGCAGTGGAGTTGTTTGCACAACGTGATATTGATGGTGGGTTGGTAGGTGGTGCCTCATTAGAGGCTGACGAATTTTTGAAAATTGCACAGTTAATGACATAAGGGTACGGCAGAGCTAATGGAACAATATATTTTATTTTTTCACTTTTTAATCGCAGTGGCACTCATAGGCCTAATTTTAATTCAACAAGGTAAGGGTGCTGAAGCGGGAGCATCATTTGGTTCTGGTGCTTCGCAGACTGTTTTTGGCAGCGGCGGTAGCTGGAATTTTTTCAGTAAGATGACCGCTATTTTGGCTACTGTATTTTTTGTCACTAGCGTTAGTTTGGCACTGATAGCAAAAAACAAAGTGGTTATTGGTGATGTTCTTCTACCTGAACTGCAATCAGTTCCAGCGCTGGAAGCTACAGAAACTGAACTTCCTAGTTTGGGTGCAGTAAGATCTAATGATGACTCTGAGATTCCTGATTAACCGTGTAAATGTGGTCAAGCCCAAGTGGTGTAATTGTTACAT
>Ga0308012_10001267_pt1 | contig 13581 bp, 12 predicted proteins | sample Neamet179_FD_203133 | JGI IMG/M metagenome (GOLD analysis project Ga0308012, IMG submission 203133) | Marine microbial communities from water near the shore, Antarctic Ocean - #179 | ecosystem: Environmental > Aquatic > Marine > Unclassified | place: Southern Ocean | collected 2014-07-25 | reverse complement strand
CTGTTGGTAAACCAAAAGTTATCATCAATAAAGGTGCAAAACCAGCAGATAAGCCTATTTGGATAGAAGGTCCTCACATCTATAAAAGAAACGGATTTTATTATCTAATGGCTGCGGAAGGTGGCACTTCAGACCAACATTCAGAGGTTGTTTTTAGAAGTAAAACTATTTTAGGAAACTATAAAAGTTATGAGCATAACCCAATTCTAACACAAAGAAACTTAAATGCTGATAGAAAAAACCCAATCACTTCCACAGGTCACGCAGATATTATAGAAGATAATTTTGGAAATTGGTGGGGTGTTTTTTTAGGATGTAGACCTTATGATAATCAAAACCATTTTAATACGGGTAGAGAAACTTTTATGGCGCCAGTAAAATGGGAAAATAATTGGCCAATATTCGATTTAAAAGGAGAAACTGTAAAAGAAAAGTATGAAATTTTAGTTGATAAAAATTACAAATCAACCCTAAATAATAATGTTTTTATTGATGAGTTTACAGATGAAAAATTAGGTTTCGATTGGCTTTTTTTAAGAATTCCTAGAGAAAAATGGTATTCAATGTCAGAAGGAAAATTAATTATAAATACACGTCCAGAAACTACTTCAGGCACTTTAAATCCAAGTTTTATTGGGTATAGACAGAAACATTTGTTTGGGAATGTAACTGCAAACTTATCTTTTAATGCTGTTTCAGAAAATGAAAAAGCGGGTTTAATTGCTTTTCAAAATGAAAAACATTATTACTATTTATGTAAGAGTTTAAAAGACAATATACCTGTTATTCAATTATTGAAATCGACCAAAAATGGAACAGAAGAAATGGCTTTTAAATCAATTAATAAGAGTGAAAAAATATCTTTTAAAATTGAAGCAAAAGGATTGTTTTATAATTTCTACTATTCTTTAAATGATAAAGATTGGTTGCTTCTAAAAGAAAATGTAGATGCTACTTTTTTAAGTACAAAAACTGCTGGCGGTTTTGTAGGCACAATTTACGGGATATATACTACTTCATCAGGAGAAAAAAGTACCAATAAAGCCATGTATCATTGGTTTAAAAATAAGAATATAAATTAAAAATAAAAGCACAACCCATGACTTATAAAAGCATCATTTTTATAACGCTATTAATAACATTAATCTCTTGTAAATCACAAATGATTACAGAAGAAGTTAAGCCAAAGGCTAAAAATGTTATTCTTTTAATTGCAGATGGTACAGGCCTATCTCAAGTATCTTCAGCATTTTATTTTAAGAAAACAAGACCAAATTACGCACGCTTTAATTCCATAGGGCTTATTAAAACATCTTCGTCAAGAGAACTTATTACAGATTCTGCAGCTGGAGCAACTGCTTTTTCATCAGGAGAAAAAACCTATAATGGTGCAGTTGGTGTTGCTACTGACTCAACTAAACTAAAAACTTTGGTTGAAATTGTATCTCCGCAACATGTTAAAACCGGAGTAATTTCAACCTCATCAATACAACATGCAACTCCCGCTAGTTTTTATGCACATGCTTTACATAGAAGCCAATATGAAGATATTACTCTAGATTTAGTAGCTTCAGATATTGACTTTTTTGCTGGTGGTGGAAGAAAATTTTTTAATAAAAGAAAAGATGGTAGAAATTTATTAAAAGAATTAAAAGAAAAAGGATTTGAAGTAGATACTACTGCTTTAGGGGGTATTAATGAAGTAAAAAAGTATTCTAAAATGGCTTATATATTAGCAGAAAATCATTTAGATGCAGTGGCTAAAAGTCGTGGAGATTTTTTACCTAAAGCAACAGAATTAGGTATAGAGTTCTTGAATAAAGATGCAGCTAAATCTGGGTTTTTTATGATGATAGAAGGCTCGCAAGTAGATTGGGGAGGTCATTCTAATGATGCTGATTATTTGATATCTGAACTAATAGATTTTGATGATGCTGTTGGTAAAGCCTTGGATTTTGCAGAAAAAGATGGTAATACATTGGTTATAGTAACTGCAGATCATGAAACAGGAGGATTTACTTTAGCATCTACACCAAAGAAAAAAGAAGATGGTACAACTTATAGTGATTATAATGAAATTACCGGAACTTTTTCTACCAAAGGGCATTCTGCTACTTTAATTCCTGTATTTGCTTTTGGTCCTGGTTCTGAAGCGTTTTCAGGAATATATGAGAATACAGAAATTTTTTATAAAATATTAGAAGTAACAAATTGGAAGAAGTAGAATTAAGTGCTCTTCTTTTGTTCTTAAGTTGAAAATTATAACAATTATTACAGAATTTAAAACTCAAAATAATGTTACATTTTAGAATAGTAAAATTTCTTTTTTTAACCATATTTCTTTTACAAAGTTTGCTGATAAATGCTCAAAATAAATCAAAAAACCAACTACAAGAATTATCAAAATATATTGGTGCTTGGTATGGAGCAGAGCATATTAATGATGATAATCTAGGAAATAATCCAAAGATTAAAATGATTGTAAAACCTACAATTGGTTTTACAAATGGTTTACAAGTAGAAGTTTTTGAAAGTAGAGAAAATGAATGGAAAACTATTTTGGTTGAACTAATTTCTTATGATGTAGTAACTGATAAAATTATAGCAAAAGGGGTTAATGAGAAAAATGAATGCTTTATAGGAAAAGGAGCGTTTTATGAAAACAATCTTTGGATAATGAAAGATGAAAATTTAGCTGGAGAACACATTTCTACTGTAAATTTTAATTTTTTAAGTAATTCTGAAGTTGTGTTAAAAGGAACTGATGCATCAGATAAAGAATTATGGAAAATAAAATATATCAAGAAAAATCCAAGAGATAAAAATATTGGTATTCAATTGGTTTCAGTAAAAGATTTAATGGATTAAAACCCAGAAAATACGCTGAAACAACTGGGTAGAATGGGGTATAGTTACATAGAAACCTTTGTGTATAAAGAAGGTGAATTTTATGGATATTCTCCAACGGAATTTAGAGCTTTAGTAGAAAAAAACGGAATGCGTTTTTTAGGCTCTATGACTTTTTATAACCCAGTAAATAAAAGCAAAAAAGAAATAAAAGATTGGTGGAATAAAACCATTTTAGATCATAAAAAAGCAGGAGTTGCTTACTTATCAACTTCAAATAATAATCTAAAAAACATAAAATATTTATCAGAATTAAAAATCTATACAGATTATTATAATTTAGTAGGCAAACTTTGCAAAAAAGCAGGACTACAATTTCTATTTCACAATCATAAAGACGAGTTTTTAGAGGTTGAAGGGAAAATAATTTACAATTACTTTTTAGAAAATACAAATCCAGAATATGTAAGTTTTCAATCCGATTTGTATTGGATGGATGTTGCAGGTGTTAAACCTATAGATTATTTCAATAAATTCCCAAATCGATTTATAAGTTGGCACGTAAAGGATTACAAAGAGTTGGGGCAAAGTAAAAAAATAGATTTTGAGAAAATTTTTTTATCAGCAGAAAAAGCAGGTTTAAAATATACAATTGCAGAAGTAGAAGAATACAACTTCCCTCCTATTATTAGTGTTGATTTAGCTTGGCAATATATTTATTATGAATTATTAAAATAAACATTTGATTATGAAATCTCTTACAATTAAATACCTCTTATTAAATATATGTGTTCTAACAATGATTAAAACAAATGCTCAAGACCAGTTTAGTGTTTTATTGTTTACCCAACATGATGATTGGCATTACAATACCATTCCTGTTGCTATTCAGGCTTTTGAAGAAATGGCAGAAGAGCATCAGTTTCAATTTAATTGGACACAAAGACCAAATGATCTTATAGAAAAATTACCAAAACATGATGTTGTAATATTTATGAACGCTAATGCAGATTCTTTAAAGACAAAGCATATGATTGCTTTAAAAGCATTTATGAAAAAAGGCGGAGGTTTTGTTGATATACATGGAACAGCAGATGGTAAAAACAATAATTCTTGGTTTGATGGTCTTGTTGGAGCAAAATTTGTGAATCATCCAAAGTTACAAGCCGCAATTGTAAAAGTTAAGAATAATGATTTTCCAGCAACATGGCATCTACCAAATAAATGGCTACGAAGTGATGAATGGTATAATTTTAAAAATATGAATTTAGCTAAACTAAATATTCTATTAACTGTTGATGAAACTTCTTATGATTTTACTGCTGGTTATGATGACATCCCTTTAAAAGGCATGGGAGAGATACATCCTATTTCATGGTATCAAGAGTATGAAGGAGGAAGATCTTTTTATACAGCTTTAGGCCATAAACCAGAATCGTATAAAGACAAAAACTTCTTAAACCACATTTTTGGAGGCATATATTGGGTTGTAAATAAAAACATAAAATAAATAATAATGAAAAAGTCAATTTTCTTTTTAGCGCTAATAGTTAGTTTAATAACAATATCTTGTTCTCCTTCAGAAGAAGATAAACCCACTATAATTCCTTTAACAGCATCTTGTTCAGATGGTATTCAAAACGGAGATGAAACAGGCATAGATTGTGGAGGAAGTTCTTGTGCAAGTTGCCCAAGTTTGGGACCAACAATACCAACTTCTGGTTATACTTCTCCAACAAGTTATACTGGTTATAATTTAGTTTGGGCAGATGATTTCACAAGTGAATTAGATACCAGTAAATGGAGTTTTCATACAGGAACTGGTTGCCCAAATTTATGTGGTTGGGGAAATAATGAATTGCAATATTATACTGATAATAATTATTCTTTTATAGATGGAAACCTAGTAATAGAAGCAAAAAAAGAAAATATTTCAAGTTCAGAATATTCATCAACAAGAATACATACAGACAATAAGTTTGAAATAAAATATGGCAGAATAGACATTAGAGCAAATATGCCTTCTGCAACAGGATCTTGGGTTGCTTTATGGTTGATAAATAAAGACTATTCTATTACTAATCCTGCAGATAAATGGCCAAGTGGTGGGGAAATTGATATTATGGAATATTTAGGAGAATCTCAAAAGAAGGTTTTTGGCACAGCTCATTTTGGTTCAGATTTATCAAACCATCAATTTAACTCAACTTATTACACAACAAATGACGAAAATTTTGATGAAATATTTTATGTTTTTTCGATTGTTTGGGAAGAAAACAAAATTACGTGGCTCATCAATAATAATGAATACAAAACATTTACACCAAGCAATACAAATGGGCAACCTTACCCTTTTAATGATGAATTCTTTTTAATATTAAATTTATCTGTTGGAGGTAATTTACCAGTAGCACCAGTTGCTTCAGAATACTCAGATTATTTAATTGTGGATTATATTAAGGTTTTTGAAAAAAATTAAATACTCAAAGTTTCTTATTATGAAAATTAGACTAAAATCTATAGTAAAATTACTCTTATTAAGTTTATTTTTTATGTTGAATGTTAAATGTCAAAATAATAAAATAAGCAAAAGTGTTCAATCGGATAAAGGAGCTAGTAACAATATAACTACAATAAAAAATAATGATACTTTAAAAATAATTGCAGCAGGTGCAAAATTAATTTTAGTTTCTGATACTTTTGAATTTACAGAGGGACCAGCAGCAGACAAAGAAGGGAATGTCTATTTTACAGATCAGCCAAATGATCGAATTTTAAAATGGAATGCTACTAACAACACAGTTTCAGATTATATGAAACCTTCTGGTCGTTCAAACGGACTTTATTTTGATAATAATGGCAATTTACTATCTGCAGCTGATGAAAAAAACGAATTGTGGCGTATCAATTCAGATAAAAAAGAAACGGTTCTTGTACGCAATTTTGAAGGAGAAAAATTAAATGGTCCAAATGATCTTTGGGTTGATACTAAAGGAGGAATTTATTTTACAGATCCTTATTATCAACGTGATTGGTGGTCTCATAAAAAGCCACAGCAAAAAGAAAACAGCGTTTATTATTTACCTCCAAATGCAGATAAACCAATTGTTGTATCAAATGATAACTACGTGCAACCAAATGGTATAATTGGTTCTGTTGATGGAAAAAAATTGTATGTAGCAGACCAAGCAGACACTAAAACCTTTGTTTTTGATGTTCAAGAAAACGGAAATTTAACCAATAGAAAATTATTTACAACTATGGGTTCTGATGGAATGACTATAGATAATAAAGGAAATATTTACTTAACAGGTACAGATGGTGTTACTGTTTTTAATGCAGATGGTCAAAAAATTGAACAAATTTCAGTCCCAAAAGGTTGGACAGCCAACGTTACATTTGGAGGAAAGAACTTTGACACACTTTTTATAACTGCTTTAAATTCAGTTTATACTTTACAGATGAATGTTCAAGGCGTTCGATATGCAAATTAATAAAATAAGGAATCTAAATTTTATGAAAAAGACAAAACTTACCTTTCAACTCATTTTTGTTTTCATGTTTGTAATTTCTGCTTGTACAGATAAAAAACCAAAGACTGATGCATCCATAACTAAAAAAAATGAAGATGTTGCCTTAAAAATTGCCTTTGAAAAACAATTTTTATTAGGTAGTGCAATTAACCTGAATATTGTTTCTGGCAAAGACGAAACTTTGACTAAAATTGTAGAAAAGGAATTTAATACAATTACACCAGAAAATTGTATGAAAGCAGAATCTATAAACCCAACTCCTGGAGTTTATAATTTTAAAGATGCTGATGAGTTTGTTGCTTTTGGAAAAGAAAATAATATGTTTATTGTTGGTCACACATTAGTATGGCACAACCAAACACCAGCTTGGTTTTTTACCAATAAAAAAGGAAAGCCTAATAATCCAGAAGAACAAAAAGAACAAATGCGATCTTACATTAAAGCAGTTGCAGGGAGATATGCAGGAAAAGTTCAGGCTTGGGATGTTGTTAATGAAGTTATAGATAATGATGGTTTATACAGACCAACAACTTGGGTAAATAGTATTGGTGATGGTGATGAAATGGTTAAACTAGCGTTTAAATATGCAAGTGAATATGCTCCTGATACAGAATTATATTACAATGATTTTAATGCTTGGAGACCAGAAAAAAGAGAAGGAATTGTACGAATGGTAAAAATGCTTCAAAAAGAAGGTATTCGTATTGATGGAATTGGTATTCAGGCACATTGGGGTTTAAACTTTCCTAAAAACGAATACATTCAGCAGGCTATAGATGCGTATGCTTCTCTTGGGATAAAAGTAATGATTACAGAGTTAGATATTGATGTGCTACCTTTAACAAAAGAAGGCCAAGTAATTGGTACAAGTATGATGGAGTCTCAATTTCAATTAGAAGAATTTGAAACCTTTTTTGACCCTTATAAAAACGGTTTGCCAGAAGATGTGGAAAAAAAATTGGCAAATAGGTACAAAGAAATATTTGAGATTTTCTCAAAAAATAAAGATAAAATAGACAGAGTAACTTTTTGGGGTGTGCATGATGGCATGTCATGGAAAAATGGCTACCCAATACCAAACAGGACTAATTATCCTCTTTTATATAATAGAGATTTGCAACCTAAATTAGCTAGAAAAGCGATTTTAGAAGTGGTACAACAAAAAGATTACTTTCGGCAATTTAGAATCAATAAAATTGAAAAATAGATTTATGGAATTAATCTCGCCTGAAAATTTTAAATTTACTTTAAATAACGAATCAATTAAGTTATTTACCCTAAAAAATAAAAACGGAATTGTATCTCAAATAACAAATTACGGAGGTAGAATTGTAAACTTATTTGTACCTGATAAAGAGGGTATTTTTAAAGATATTGTTTTAGGATACAGTACTGCAAAAGAGTATTTAGAAAAACCAGATCATTTTTTTGGTGCTATTATTGGGAGATATGGAAACAGAATTGAAAATAGCAAATTTACAATAGATGATAAAGAATACTTATTGGAAAATAATGAAGGAAAGAATCAACTACATGGAGGTAATAAGGGATTTCATACAATTGTATGGAATACAGAACAAGTATCAGAATCTTGTTTAGAACTAACTCATACTTCCAAACATTTAGATCAAGGTTTCCCTGGTAATTTAGAAGTGAAAGTCATCTATACTTTAACAGATAATAATGAATTTGAAATAGATTATTTTGCAACTTCTGATGCTATAACTATTATTAATTTAACAAATCATTCCTACTTTAATCTATCTGGAAATTTTACACATTCGATAGAAAACCATGTCTTACAAATAAATGCGGATAGGTTTCTACCAATAAATAAAAAGATGATTCCAACTGGTAAATTTCAAGAGGTTGAGAATACTCCTTTCGATTTTAGAAAACCTAAAACCATTTCGGAAGACCTTTTTAAAAATGACAAACAATTAGAAATCGGTTCAGGTTATGACCATAATTATGTTTTAAATGACGTAAATTATGGTTTTGCTGCTATCGTTATTGACAAAATTTCTGAAAGGTGTATGGAAATTTACACAACAGAGCCTGGAATGCAGTTTTATTCTGGAAATCATCTTCATAATTTAACTGGAAAACAGGATATTGTATATCAGAAAAGAGCGGCATTCTGCCTAGAGACACAACACTTCCCTAATAGCCCAAATCAAAGAAGTTTTCCCTCAGTTTTATTACTCCCAGAAGAAGAATATACATCAACAACTATATATAGATTTGATATAAAATCTAGAAAAGATTAGTTTATGTAATTTTTTCATTCACTATAACAATATTAATGCAACAATTGTTTTATTCAAAGCAGTATTTGTTTTAAGTCTTTATGCGAATTATAGGTAATTTTAAGATTGATAAATTATTTATTTGAAACACACTTTTATATTATTACTTATTATTTCTCTATATAGTTGCAATAGCAACCCTAAATGGGAAATCATAAACACAAGTGGAACTTGTACAGCAAGACACGAATGTGGCTTTGTAGCTCATAAAAATGCCTTGTATTTAATTGGTGGCAGAGGAGATAAACCTGTTGAGAAGTTTAATGTTGATTCAGAAACTTGGTCTCCATTAAACCATCTTCCTTTAGAAATGAATCATATAACACCTGTTTCTTTTGGTGATGCTATTTATATTGTTTCTGGTTTTACGGGAGAATATCCTATTGAGCAACCTTTACAATACATTTATAAATTCAATACAGAAAATGATATTTGGGAAACTATTTTAGAAATCCCTGAAGATAGAAGGAGAGGTGCAGCAGGTGTAACTATTTATAATGATAAAATTTATATTGTAAACGGAATCAAAAATGGGCACACAAGTGGAACTACATCTTTATTTGATGTTTATGACCCAATAAATAATACGTGGCAAACATTACCAAACTCACCAAGAAAAAGAGATCATTGTACAAGTGTAGTTTTAGATGACAAACTAATTTCTTTAGGTGGACGTTCGTCTGATTATCATGAACCAAATAATTTTCAAGCGTTTTTTAAAACAACATCAGATGCCGTAGATTATTTCGATTTCAAAACAGAAAAATGGAACAGTTTTAAAGCAAAATTGCCCAATCCTGCCGCAGGTGGTGGCGCGGTTATATTAAAGGGTGAACTTTATTATTTTGGTGGTGAAACCGGAAATATAGAAACTAACAAAACAATGTATAGTTTTAATATAAACACCAAAACATGGTCTCAAAAACCTTCTTTAAATACAGGAAGACATGGCACAAATGCAACTGTTTTAAATAATAAAATTTACATAGCCGCAGGTAGCGGAAAACAAGGTGGAAATCCAGAACTAACATCAATAGAAGTATATAAATAAGAATTATGATCAAACAAATAAAATCAGTTTTAATTTGCGCATCAGTTTGTTTTTTAAGCTGTAAAGAAGCAAAAAAAGAGGTTGCACAAGAGAAAGAAGAAATTAAAGTATCATTAAAAAGTGCTTTTAAAGGCGATTTTTTAATAGGTACAGCAATTAATACAGGACATATAAAAGAAACAGACTCTATTGGTGCCGCCTTAATAAACAGAGAATTTAACTCCATCACACCAGAAAATGATATGAAATGGGAGGGAATTCATCCGAAGGAAAATGAATATTTCTTTGATATTGCTGATGCGTATGTTGCTTTTGGTCAAAAAAATAATTTAAATATTGTTGGTCATACGTTGTTGTGGCATAGCCAATTAGCACCTTATGTAAGTAAAATTACAAACAAAGAAGAGTTAGAAAATCACATAAAAAAACATATTAATACCATTGCAGGAAGATATAAAGGGAAAATTGATACTTGGGATGTTGTAAATGAGGCTTTAAACGAAGATGGCTCTCCAAGAACTTCTCACTTTTATAATGTTTTTAAAGGTGAAAGTTATTTAGAATTGGCATTTAAAACAGCTTCTGAAGCTGCTCCAGATGCAAAATTAGTGTATAACGATTACAATCTTTGGAAGCCAGAAAAAAGAAAAGGAGTCATTAGAATTGTAAAAAATCTACAAGAAAAAGGAATAAAAATAGATGGAGTTGGTATGCAAGCGCATTGGAGTGTAGAAGGACCAAGTATAGAAGATATTGAGAATAGTATTTTGGCATATTCAAGTTTAGGTGTAAAAATTTCTTTTACAGAATTAGATGTAACTGCTTTACCTAATCCTTGGGAATTAGATGGTTCAGCTGTAGAACAGAATTACGATCGTTACGAAAATGATCCTAAATTTAACCCTTATAAAGATGGATTAACAGAGGAAGCAAAACAAAAAATTGCAACACGTTATGAGGCTATTTTTAATCTGTTTTTAAAACATAAAGATAAAATTGAAAGAGTTACTTTTTGGGGTGTAAATGATGGTAATTCTTGGTTGAACAATTGGCCAATAAAAGGAAGAACAAATTATCCTTTATTGTTTGATAGAAACAACCAACCAAAAGATGTATATCAAAATATAATTTCTATAAAAAAATAAAGATAACTTTTTAAATTATGAAAATATCACAAAAATTATCTGTAAAAGAAAAAGTTGGTTATGCTCTTGGAGATTTAGCTGCAAATTTAGTTTTTCAAACGTTGGTAACGTATTTGGCATTCTTTTATACTGATATATATGGGCTAGAAGCAAACCATGCATCAGCAATTATATTAACTGTAGGTCTTGTTGCAGCCTTCGGGTTTAACCCTATTATAGGTGCTATTGCAGACAGAACTACATCAAGATGGGGAAAGTTTAGACCTTGGATTTTATGGACCGCAATACCGCTTGGTGTTGTAGCGCTTTTAGCATTTAGTACACCAGACTTTGAATATAAAGGCAAAGTAATTTATGCGGTAGTAACATATACATTATTATTATTATTGTATGCTGCAAACAATTTACCATACTCTGCATTAAGCGGTGTTATTACTGGTGATATGGGAGAACGTAATAGCATTTCTGCTTATCGTTTTGTGGCAGTAATGTTTGCTCAATTTTTTGTTCAAGTATTTATGCTACCTATTATTGAATCTGTTGGAGAAGGCGACAAAGCGGTAGGGATAGAAATAGTTATGACTTGGTTAGCTATTATTGGTACTGTAATGTTACTGATAACATTTTTTACTACGCGAGAACGTATTGTACCAAAGCCCGAACAAAAATCGAGTGTAAAAGAAGATTTAGCAGATTTATTTAAAAATAAACCTTGGGTAATTATTTTAACAGTAACAACGTTAGTTTTTGTTACACTTGCTATGAAAGGCGGGTCTTATGTCTATTATTTTAAGAACTATGTAGATGAAGATAGATTGATAAGCTTTATAAGCCCCATTTTAGATTTTTTATCTAGTATAGGAGTTAATTTCTTTGGTGAAGATCCTGTATCTGCAGGATTTGGATTGTTTAATGCAGGCGGTATTATTTTTATGATTGTTGGGATTGGTCTATCTAAACGATTGGCTGATAAATATGGTAAAAGAGATGTTTTTAAAATCTTTTTATTTATATCAACATTGTTTATTATTTTCTTTTATTTCTTCTCACCAAAGTCTGTTGAACTTATCTTTGCATCGCAAATACTACATGGCTTTTTCTATGGAATTACAATACCACTGCTTTGGGCAATGATTGCAGATGTGGCAGATTTTTCTGAATGGAAAACAAACAGAAGAGCAACTGCTATTATTTTTTCTGCCATGATGGTGGGTTTAAAAGGTGGTTTAAGTATTGGTAGTGCATTATTAACTTGGATTTTAGGACTTTACAACTATGTACCACAAAGCGAAACAGTACAAGCGGAAAGTGCAATTTTAGGTACAAAAATGCTTGTAAGCATTTATCCAGCAATTCCATTTTTAATTGCAGTAGGGTTATTATTCTTCTATGAAATAGATAAAAAAATGGAAGTTAAATTAGAAGCGGAATTAAAAGAAAGAAGAGCAAATTAAAATAACTAATAAAAAATAATAGTATGCCAGAAGATAATATTAGTCATATTGATTTTAATGATTTAAATAAACGAGCTATTTCACAACCTTTAGTTAGTCATATTTATACAGCTGATCCATCTGCACACGTTTTTAATGGAAAAATATATATTTATCCTTCTCACGATGTTGATGCTGGTGAAGCTTTTGATGATTTAGGAAGCCATTTTGCAATGGAAGATTACCACGTAATTTCTATGGATAGTATCACTAGCGAAGCCATAGACCATGGCGTAGCATTACATGTTGATGATGTGCCTTGGGCAAAACAACAAATGTGGGCACCAGATGCCAACGAAAAAAATGGTAAGTTTTATTTATTTTTTCCTGCAAAAGGATATGATGGTATTTTTAGAATAGGTGTTGCTATTAGCGACTCGCCAACAGGTCCTTTTACACCGCAACCAGAAGCTATTAAAGGTAGTTTTTCTATAGATCCAGCTGTTTTTAAAGATGATGATGGAAGTTACTATATGTATTTTGGTGGTCTTTGGGGCGGACAATTACAACGTTGGCAAACAGGCGAATTTAATGCAAACGAGCCAAATAGTCCAACTGCTTTTATACCAAAAGATAATGAACCAGCGTTGTTGCCTTATATTGCAAAAATGACGGATAACTTATTAGAGTTTGATGAAAAACCGAAAGAAATTGAAATTGTAAATGAAAACGGCGAATTACTATTAGCTGGAGACATAGATAGACGGTTTTTTGAAGCAGCTTGGTTGCACAAATACAATGGTAAATATTACTTCTCTTATTCTACCGGCGATTCTCATTTTATCTGTTATGCCATTGGCGATTCTCCTTATGGACCTTTTACCTATACAGGGAGAATTTTAGAACCAGTTGTAGGTTGGACGTCTCATCATTCTGTTTGTGAGGTTGAAGGTAAATGGTATTTATTTTATCATGACTCAAGTTTATCTAAAGGTGTGACTCATTTACGTTCTGTTAAAGTTGCCGAAATCACCCATCTAGCAGATGGTTCAATTGAAACTTTGAATCCTTATAAATAAATAATTATGAAAGCTATACTATCATTAATTGCTATCGTTTTATGTTTAAGTTGTAATTCAGAACCTAATATTGAATTTCCTATTGAAGTTGGCACAAAACCAGAGAGTATTACCAAAGGTTTTAATGACAATTATTACGTAACTGTAATGAATAATAAAGAAACTGGAGATGGTACAGTAGTTG
>Ga0308012_10001261_pt1 | contig 13611 bp, 13 predicted proteins | sample Neamet179_FD_203133 | JGI IMG/M metagenome (GOLD analysis project Ga0308012, IMG submission 203133) | Marine microbial communities from water near the shore, Antarctic Ocean - #179 | ecosystem: Environmental > Aquatic > Marine > Unclassified | place: Southern Ocean | collected 2014-07-25 | reverse complement strand
CAAGGATAAAAACTAAGTGCGAGTCACACAAGCTGCTCCGGGGAATGATGGATTATGGGGATTGTTGCTGCTGCACGGCGACATGACCTTAGTTCAATACTTAAATTGGTAACCCATTCTCAGGAAGATAATTACGCCATTTTTTTGGTGGGTGATGTGATTAGTAACGTATGAGTGGTAAACTCTGCAGTGGTTTTTGGGCCGGTAATCGGCAAATTTTGTTTGGGGACAATTGAATCGCATGGCACTACAATTTTGGGATATCGCTGCTGATCGCTTACGTAAGTCACTTGGCAATAACAGTTATAAATCTTGGATTGAGCCGTTGCAATTTATTAATGAAACTTCTGGTATTGCTGAGTTTTCTGTCCCTACAAGTTTTTTTGGGAATTACGTTCGGCAGCATTTCGAAGATCAAATTTTGTATCAAATGCGTGAATCAGGCCTTTCAGTCACACGTATCAACTTTACGGTTGGCCGTGCGGACCAAGAGGCTTTGGCGCGCCCTGCAGCCCCTACGGCCATAGCTCCTATGAAGCTGCGTGAGGTTCAAGGTGCTAAACTGGACCCACGATTTTTGTTTGAAAACTTTGTAGTTGGAAAGCCCAACGAGCTGGCGCATGCTGCTGCCAAGCGGGTGGCTGAGGCGGGTCCAGTAACATTTAATCCATTGTTTTTATATGGTGGTGTTGGTTTGGGTAAGACCCATCTGATGCACGCTATCGCCTGGGAATTACAGTCAAATCGACCTGATATTAATGTGATGTATTTGTCGGCTGAGCAATTCATGTATCGTTTTGTGCAAGCTCTGCGCGAACGAAAAATGATGGATTTTAAAGAATTGTTCCGGTCGGTTGATGTGCTGATGGTTGACGATGTGCAATTCATTGCCGGTAAAGACAGTACGCAAGAAGAGTTTTTCCATACGTTCAACGCCTTGGTTGATCAAAATAAGCAGATCATTATTTCAGCAGATCGTGCGCCTGGTGAGATTAAGCTATTGGAAGATCGAATCGCCAGCCGTTTGCAGTGTGGACTAGTGGTTGATCTTCATCCCACGACATATGAGCTCAGATTGGGTATTTTGCAGTCGAAAATCGAATTATATCAATCTAGCTACCCAGGCATAATAGTGCGCCAGGAAGTGGTTGAATTTCTAGCGCATCGTATCTCCACCAATGTGCGTGTGCTGGAGGGTGCTTTGACGCGTTTATTTGCGTTTGCGTCACTGGTTGGTCGCGAGATTACTGTTGAGCTAACTCAAGATTGTTTGTCTGATATCCTACGGGCTTCAGACCGGAGGGTCACTGTTGAGGAAATTCAACGTAAGGTCAGCGATCATTACAATATCCGCTTATCTGATATGCTAGGCCCTAAACGGCTGCGTAGCTTTGCACGACCTCGGCAAATCGCGATGTATCTGTGTAAGCAGCTTACTAGCCGATCTTTGCCTGAAATAGGTCGCCGATTTGGTGGTCGTGATCATACAACGGTCATGCATGGGGTGCGTCGCATCGAGGGACTGCGTAACCAAGACAGCCAAATGTCTGATGATCTTGATCTGCTGCGGCGCTCTTTGGAGGGCTAAAGCCACACCAAAGGCCATAGCTGTCATAGCCCAACGACAAAGCCTTGTGTCCTGTGGAAAAGTCTTTACGGTTTATCATCGAAATACGTGACGGAGAGCGGCAATGAAACTGTCTATTGAACGCGCGACTTTGCTGAAGGCTGTATCCCAAACACAGTCTGTTGTGGAGCGCCGAAATACGATCCCAATATTAGCAAATGTCCTGATAGAGGCGAGTGGAGACCATGTCTCTTTCCGGGCTACTGATCTTGATATCGAAATTGTTGATCGTGTGACTGCGATGGTGGAACGCGCCGGTGCCAGTACGGTATCTGCTGTTACCCTGCATGAGATCGTTAGAAAGTTGCCAGACGGTGCGCTTGTGACATTAGTTGACGATGGTGCGTCTGGCCGTCTCACTGTAGAAGCTGGCCGGTCCAACTTTTCATTGGCCACGTTGCCAAAAGAAGATTTCCCAGTGATGGCCTCTTCTGAGTATACATCAAATTTTACAGCTCCTGCCATGATGCTGCGTCGATTATTTGATAAATCAAAATTTGCGATTTCTACAGAAGAAACCCGATATTATTTGAACGGCGTGTACATGCACGTCGCTGAGGGCGATGGTGGTAAAAAGCTACGCTGTGTTGCTACAGATGGTCACCGCTTAGCGAGGATTGATGCTGATTTGCCGACAAGTGCTGAAGATATGCCGGGGGTTATCGTACCGCGCAAAACAGTTGGCGAGATGCGTAAGCTGTTGGATGATGATGAGGCGCAAATTGCTGTGTCTGTGTCTGAAACCAAAGTACGATTTGCGACTCCGAGTGTGACGCTGACCTCCAAGGTTATTGATGGCACTTTCCCCGATTACACCCGGGTCATTCCATCGGGTAATACGCGCAAGCTGGAGGTGGATGCCTCTGAATTTGCCAAAGCGGTTGATCGTGTGGCTACTGTATCGTCTGAGCGGTCACGCGCTGTTAAAATGTCTTTAGATGAAGATCGTTTGATCCTATCAGTAAATGCACCTGATAGTGGTGCTGCTGAGGAAGAACTGGCCGTGGCTTATGGCGATGAAAAATTAGAAATTGGCTTTAATGCTAAATATCTTCTTGAAATTGCTAGCCAAGTTGACCGAGAAAATGCTGTTTTCCTGTTCAACACTGCGGGTGACCCTACCTTGATGCGGGAAGGCAATGACACATCTGCGATTTATGTTGTTATGCCCATGCGCGTTTAAGCTGGACCAAATGTGAAGGGCGCAGATGCCCAATCTTGCCGTTGAATCCTTAACTCTATCTCATTTCAGGTCGCACCACGTTGTGCAGATCGAATGTGACGCTCGACCTATTGCTATTTATGGGGCGAATGGAGCGGGCAAAACCAATATTCTGGAAGCTGTGTCATTATTGTCCCCTGGGCGCGGTGTGCGTCGTGCTAGCGCAGAGGAGATGACACGTAGGCCAGAGGCGCTGGGCTGGAAAGTTAAAGCAATACTACGCTCTCAAGGCCGGTTACATGAAGTTGAGACATGGTCTGAGAATGGTGCCGCACGACAGGTACGTATCGACAGCAAGGCTGCTACTCAGGTGATGCTGGGGCGGATTGCGCGGGTGTTATGGTTGATCCCGGCTATGGATCGCCTCTGGATCGAGGGCGCGGATGGACGGCGGAGGTTTTTGGACCGGATGACGCTATCGTTTCACCCAAGCCATGCTGACAATGTTTTGATCTATGAAAAAAATATGCGTGAACGAAACCGCTTGTTAAAAGATCGGGTGAAAGATGCACATTGGTATCGGGCAATCGAAAGCCAAATGGCAGAAGCAGGTGTCAAAATTCGAGCTGCGCGTGAGGAGGCCTTGGCCCATATCCACGCCTCACAAGAGCAAGCAGAGACAGCTTTTCCAACCGCAAATCTAACCCTTACTAACGCTGAAAGTATTGATATTCCGAATAATAGTGATGAATTGGCAGTGTTGTTCGCGGACTATCGTAACCGCGATATTGATGCTGGTAGGACCTTGATAGGGCCACATCGTGATGACCTGTATGGAGTTTTCGCAGCTAAAAATGTACCAGCAAAAGACAGCTCGACAGGTGAGCAAAAGGCACTTTTAATTTCTTTGATACTAGCCAATAGTCGAGCGTTAAAAGAACAAACTGGTCTTACGCCGGTGTTGCTTCTAGATGAGGTTGCTGCGCATTTGGATGCTAGCCGAAGGGCAGCACTTTATGAGGAAATTTGCGCGCTTGGGGCGCAGGCATGGATGACTGGCACCGGGCTGGAATTGTTTGAGGAGCTGGGCGGGCGCGCTCAGCATCTCTTCGTATCTGAAATTGAGGGAAAATCACAGGTAGAAATACAGCGAGCATGACATTAGCGGCCTCAGACTTGATACTTTATTCGCTTGCTGTTTTGATTTTGCTTCTAACCCCGGGCCCTGTTTGGGTGGCGCTTTCGGCTCGTGCGATATCTGGAGGTTTTCAGGCGTCCTGGCCTTTAGCTTTGGGGGTAGCAATTGGTGACGCAGTTTGGCCAATCCTTGCAATCCTAGGAGTGAGTTGGATTGTGAATGAAATTGATGGCTTTATGACAATACTGCGATATTTGGCTGCTTTAGTTTTTCTGGCAATGGGAGCCTTGCTTATTTGGAGGGCCGGCAATGCTCTTGGTAACGACAGCCGCCTCACCCGTCCGGGTATGTGGGCAGGCTTTATGGCAGGGATTGTGGTAAATTTGGGCAATCCAAAGGCTATTTTGTTTTATATGGGTGTGTTGCCTGGATTTTTTGACCTTACTCAAGTGACGTTCGTGGATATTACTGCAATTGTTATGGTCTCAATCACAACCCCACTTTTGGGCAATCTCGCTCTGGCAATCTTTGTAAGCAAGGTGTGGGCATTTTTACAATTGCCTAGTGCTGTGCGGCGGATCAATAAGGTATCTGGTGGGCTCCTGATGGCTGTGGGTTTGGTGATCCCATTTGTCTGAGATGTCTACAGATTTAGAATGTCTATGCCAATTGCCTGCGGCCTGTAAGTGAGGGCTGACCACACGTAGTCCTTAGCACAGTTGTCTGCAGCCAGGTGGTCATCTTGCTGTTTAGGCGCTTGGGGGCTTTGAGTCTTTTTGGGATGGGAAGGATTCAGCAACTTTCTTGTGGGAAACTAGCCCTAAACATTCTGAATTCACTTGCCAATATTGCTGCTATGACCGCGAAATCTAAGTCTATGCCTACTGAAAAATTTAACCATGTACATTGTGGAAAAAAATACCCTCTTTGACCACTATCTGTTGTGTCATTTGCGTGACAAGCACTTCCAAATACGCTATTTGTTGTGCAACTAATAAAAGGTAAACAGTATGGCCGAGCAAACCCCAGTTGTAGAAGAATACGGCGCTGATTCTATCAAGGTTCTCAGGGGCTTAGAGGCGGTCCGCAAGCGTCCGGGCATGTATATTGGCGATACCGACGATGGTTCGGGTTTGCACCATATGGTTTATGAGGTTGTAGACAATGGTATTGACGAGGCCTTGGCCGGTCACGCGGACCATGTTCTGGTACGGATCAACGCTGACAGCTCTGTTTCTGTTGCGGATAATGGGCGTGGTATTCCGGTTGGTATTCATGAAGAAGAGGGTGTTTCTGCTGCTGAGGTTATCATGACCCAGCTGCATGCTGGTGGTAAGTTTGATAGCAACTCTTACAAGGTGTCAGGTGGTTTGCACGGTGTGGGTGTCTCTGTAGTCAATGCACTTTCTGTTTGGCTGGAGCTGCGGATTTGGCGCAATGGCAAAGAACATGTGGCGCGTTTTGAGCACGGCGATACGGCGGAGCATCTAAAAGTTGTGGACGATTGTGGCGACCGCACGGGTACGGAAGTTCGCTTCCTTGCTTCAACGGGTACATTTTCCAATCTGGAATATAAATTTGAAGTTCTGGAAAAGCGTTTGCGCGAATTAGCGTTTTTGAATTCTGGTGTGCGGATCATTTTAGAAGACTTGCGTCCGGTTGAACCTCTGCGTAGCGAACTGTACTATGATGGTGGTGTACGGGAATTTGTAAAATATCTCGACCGATCCAAGACTTCAATTATGGCAGAGCCGATTTATGTAAATGCTATGCGGGATGATATCGGTGTTGAAGTGGCAATGTGGTGGAATGATACCTATCATGAGAATGTTCTGCCCTTTACTAACAATATCCCACAGCGGGATGGTGGCACTCATATGGCTGGGTTCCGTGGCGCTTTGACCCGGACCATAAATAATTATGCGCAGTCCAGTGGTATTGCGAAAAAAGAGAAGATTAATTTTACTGGGGATGATGCCCGCGAAGGCCTGACTTGTGTTCTGTCGATCAAAGTTCCTGACCCAAAGTTTTCTAGTCAAACTAAAGACAAATTAGTAAGCTCTGAGGTCCGACCGGCTGTTGAGGGCTTGGTAGGTGAAAAGCTCTCGGAATGGTTTGAAGAAAACCCAGCACAGGCAAAAATTATCGTTGGTAAGATCGTGGAGGCTGCCATGGCCCGCGAAGCTGCCCGTAAGGCCCGTGATTTGACCCGCCGCAAAACTGCGATGGATGTTAACTTTTTGGCTGGTAAACTTAAAGACTGTTCAGAAAAAGACCCCTCTAAAACTGAAGTCTTTTTGGTGGAAGGTGACAGCGCTGGGGGCTCGGCCCAAACTGGCCGAGATCGTTTAACCCAAGCGGTTTTACCGTTACGTGGTAAGATTCTCAATGTAGAGCGTGCGCGGTTTGATCGTATGTTGGGTAGCCAAGAAATCGGTAATCTTGTTATGGCGCTAGGTACAGGCATTGGTCGCGATGAGTTTAATATCGATAAACTACGTTACCATAAAATTGTCATTATGACTGATGCGGATGTTGATGGGGCGCATATTAGAACATTACTCCTCACGTTCTTCTTTAGGCAAATGCCGGCTTTAATAGAGGGTGGTTTTCTCTATATTGCCCAGCCACCTTTGTTTAAGGTGGGTCGCGGCCGGTCTGAGGTGTATCTCAAAGATCAGCCAGCTTTAGATGAGTATTTGATTGAGCAAGGCATTGAAGGTGCGTTGTTACGCCTCAACAATGGTGAAGAAATTCTGGGTGCCGATCTGATGCGTGTGGTGGATGAAGCTCGGCAGTTGAAACGGATCGTCGATGCCTTCCCAACCCACTACCCTCGGCACATCTTGGAGCAGGCTGCGATTGCAGGTGCTTTTGTACCTGGCGCTGTAGACCGTGATCTTCAGGGCATGGCAGAGGCTGTGGCTCGCCGGCTAGACCTAATAGCCTTAGAATATGAGCGTGGCTGGCAAGGCCGTCCGACCCAAGATCGTGGCATGCGTTTGGCGCGTATTTTGCGGGGTGTTGAAGAAGTCCGCAATCTTGATGGGGCGATGCTCCGCTCTGGTGAAGCCCGCCGTACTGGTCAGTTGACTGAAAGCTTGCAAGATACCTATGGCGGTCCTTGCACATTGGTGCGCAAAGACCGGGTTGAGATAGTAAATGGCCCCCTCACATTGCTAAGCGCAATTTTGGACGAGGGCGAAAAAGGCCTGTCTCTTCAGCGATATAAGGGTTTGGGAGAAATGAATCCCGACCAGCTTTGGGAAACAACACTTGATCCAGATGCGCGGACATTGTTGCAGGTGAAGATTGATGATTTGGCCGAGGCGGATGATTTGTTCACTAAGCTGATGGGAGATGTGGTTGAGCCACGCCGTGAGTTTATCCAAACCAATGCATTAAATGTGTCTAACTTGGATTTCTGATACAAACTAACGCTGGAGCCATTGCTTGGGTGGCTACTTGCAAAGGTTAAGGGTATGGCTCAAGTGGCTATGCAGCCCCTATTCTCTGGCTGCATCCATCTGCCTTTGGCGTTCACCAAAGCGCGCGCGATCTTCATCAGTATATTCATCCACACATTGATGGCATTGCATACCTTTGATGTATTCTTCCCGCTCTTTGTTAGCTCCGGTTATGGGGCGCCGGCAAGCGTAGCATTGATCGTAATTGCCCTCGACCAAACCATGACCTACTGAGACCCTGTTATCAAAAACGAAACACTCCCCAGTCCAAGTGCTCTCTTCTTTCGGTACTTGCTCTAAGTATTTCAAAATACCACCCTTAAGATGGTAAACTTCATCAACTCCCTCACCTAATAAAAAATTAGTAGATTTCTCACAGCGTATACCACCGGTACAAAACATTGCTATTTTCTTGTCTTGTAACCGGTGTTTATTTTTTGCCCACCACTCAGGGAATTCGCGAAAGGTTTTGGTTTGTGGATCAATCGCACCCTCAAAGGTCCCAATTCCCACCTCGTAATCGTTACGCGTGTCGATCACGGCCACATCTGGCGAGCTGATCAGGACATTCCAATCCAAAGCCTCTACGTAATGGCCTGTCTTTGCGCGCGGATCGACATTGGGTTGCCCCATTGTCACGATCTCTTTTTTAAGGCGTACCTTCATCCGCTTAAACGGCATAGATTGCGCGGTGCTTTCCTTATGCTCCAAATTTTCGCATCCAGGTAAAGCTGTAATATGCTCCCACAGCCGGACAATACCTTGGCTTGGGCCTGCAACGGTCCCATTTATCCCCTCAGCTGCGATTAAAATTGTACCTTTAATACCCTCATGTTCGCACAAAGATAACATTGGCCCCTGGAGGGCTTTGGAGTCATCAAAACGGGTAAAGTGATAAAATGCTGAGACTATGAACATGCACTTGGGAATAGTCGGAAGTGGGCGATGCTGCAAGATCAGTTGCTGCCCTTGTCAACATTGACCTTAGTGGCTGCGGTCTTTACTTCTGATCTGAAGCTAGGGCAGGAGACCTTAATGCGCGCATTAATCGTAATTGATGTCCAAAATGATTTTTGTGTTGCACATTCAGCCTTGGATACGACAAGTCTTGGTTTTCAAGTGACGGTTGATACAGAATTATGTCGTGCCAGCGATAAGGACGGATCACTTGATCTTGCATTAATTGAAATGAAATCAGCAAAAGCGAGGCTTGTGTAATGGTTGATATCGCCACACGCGTCTGGAATCATAAATGGAAAATTGATCCAATTGTACGATCACTAATTGATACTGATTTTTACAAGCTTTTGATGTGCCAATCAGTGTTTCGTAACAAACCTAATATTCAAGTGACTTTTAGTTTGATCAACCGGTCAAGCAACATTCGTTTGGCTGATCTGGTCGATGAGGGCGAATTGCGTGAGCAACTTGACCATGTTCGATCATTGTCCCTGGCTCGTGGCGAAAGTACATGGATGCGTGGTAATACTTTTTATGGCAAACGCCAGATGTTCACACCGGAATTTATGGATTGGTTTGAAACTATACGTTTGCCGCCCTATCATCTTGAAAAACGAGATGGGCAGTATGAACTTACTTTTGAAGGTAGTTGGCCCGAGGTAATGCTTTGGGAAATCCCTGCGTTGTCAGTGTTAATGGAATTGCGTGGGCGTGCTGTTTTGGGTAAAATGAGGCGCTTCGAATTACAAATTTTATATGCGCGCGGAATGACCAAGCTTTGGGAAAAAATTGAGCATTTGCGCACAATTGAAAACTTGCGGTTGGCAGACTTCGGCACGCGACGGAGGCATTCGTTTCTTTGGCAGGATTGGGCTGTGCAGGCTATGACTGAAGGGCTGGGGGATAAATTTGTTGGTACTTCCAATTGTCTAATCGCTAAAAATCGTGATTTGGCAGCAATTGGCACCAATGCCCACGAATTGCCAATGATCTATTCTGCCCTGACGCAATCGGATGAGGCACTACGTCAGGCCCCCTATGATGTTTTATCTGATTGGCACGAAGAACATGATGGCAATCTACGGATCATCTTGCCTGATACCTATGGGACCGAGGAGTTTTTACGAAATGCGCCGAACTGGCTGGCAAAATGGACGGGAATTCGTATCGATTCTGGGGACCCTATTATAGGTGCTGAAAACGCAATAAAATGGTGGAAAAGTAGGGGCGAAGATCCAACTCAGAAGTTAATAATTTTCTCTGATGGTTTGGATGTTGCGAAGATTTCTGAATTGCATACGCTGTTTCATGGTAGGATAAAGGTATCTTTTGGGTGGGGCACGCTGCTCACCAATGATTTTCGCGGGCTAGTTCCGGAAGATGCCTTGCAGCCTTTTTCTTTAGTCTGCAAGGCGGTGTCGGCAGATGGACGACCAACAGTCAAACTATCAGATAATCCCAATAAATCGATGGGTCCATTAGATGAAATTGAACGTTACAAACGGGTGTTCAATTTTGGTCAACAATCAGCACAGCGGGTCATCGTTTAAGGGTTAGTCAGCCATTGGTGGGCCAAATGCAAGGCGCGTTCCGCGAAGCGGCGGTGCGCGGGGCTCTTTTTGGGCTGGCGCTGGATCACCCAACCAGAAGAAGCAAAGCCGCGGAGCATAAGGAAAAACTTAATATCCTCAACACTGGGTGCTTTGCGCAATGTTCCATAACCTGACTGAATTGCTGCAAGAAGATCGTCCAAATACCGTAAGGTATAATGCTGAGATACGGCAACGCCAAGATCGTAGCCCCGATAGCCATAGCCCGCGTCATCAAAGTCTATCAACGTAAGGCCTGCTTCATTCGTAAAGATATTTTCCTGCACCGCATCCGCATGAATCAAGCCAAAATCTGCGCTTTTCATAGCCTTTAAATAGTCATGTGCTGCATCTCTAGCATATATTATGAACTTTTTCTCTCCAGCTGATAGTGTTGTATTTTCCCAAAACCTACCCCAAAATGGTGACTTTCCTAATAGGCCTTGCAGATCCCATGCGGGACGGGCGATGTCTGTAGTGTTTATGGAGTCGCTTGTATTGTGCAGCTGGGCAAGCAACTGCCCTAGGCCGTGATAAAGATCACAGTGTGCAGTTGCGCTGCCGTCAAATGGCATATCAGCGGCACCGATTGGCGTTCCCGTCACCCAGGAGATCACTGATGCAAATCTACCATCTGGAAGCGGTGTGATGAATGTGCCGTTCTGGCTGGGAATGGGCTTGGGGCAGGCAAAGCCAGCATCGGCTAATCGTGCAGTCCAGCTCAGTTCAGATAAAATCGAAGCCTCGCTTTGATAACCTGCACGATGCAAGCGTAGGGCTGCAGGTGCTCCATCACGCATAATTCGGTAAACTGCATTTTCACGCTCTGCTATTAACTCAACTGGGCCACCTGCCCCCCATTTAGCGGCAATATCATTTAAGTTTTTCATGATTTAGCATTCTGGAATGCGAGTTTTAAAATATCGAGCGCCAATGTCGCATTATTGGAGCTGAAAGGCATAGGGGGCCGTAACTTTAACACATTGCGATTGCGGCCAGTTCGCCCCATCAGCATGCCGTTGTTGCGGGCATATTCCACCACATGGGCCGCTAGGGCTTCATCAGCAACACCATCGGTTTCGAGCTCCAGTGCTATAAACAAACCGCGCCCCCGGGTGCTGGCGATACTCTCATGGTCTAAGCTGTGTAGGTTTTGTAAAAATTCAGCGCCAACGAGTTTGGCATTTTCTACAAGATTGTCCTGCTCGATCACATCTAATGTAGCGGCAGCTGCAGCGCAGCTCACTGGATTTCCACCAAATGTATTGAAATACCCAAAGGCATTTCGAAACGCTGACATGACCTTGGCTCGGGCGACTACTGCTGCCACAGGGTGACCATTTGCCATAGGTTTGCCCAAGGTTACCACATCTGGCGAGAGACCAAGCCAATCATGACCCCACCAAGTGTCCCCACTACGGCCAAACCCAGGCTGAACTTCATCAGCAATCAAAATACCACCTGCTGCATGGATTACCTTGGCTGCGGGTTTCATAAAATTTTGTGGCAAATCTGGAAGGCCTTCATTTGCGAATGTTGGGCAAAACAGAAAACCTGAGAAGCCATGGCCGGAGACTTCCAAATCATCAATTGCAATTTGAATTTCGTGTGCAAAAGCCTCTGCCTGACCTTGAGTACTGCCGCCCACGGGGCGCAGTGTATCTGGAGCGGGGACGTGGCGAATATTGGCGGCATAGCCACCGATCGGTGGTTTGCGTGATGACAGCTGTGACACGGCCATTGTATTGCCATGATAAGTATTATCAGTGGAAATTATTCCAGTTTTTCCAGTCATGGCCTGCGCCATTCTAAGGGCGATATCATTAGCTTCAGATCCGCTGCAGACCATAATCACCTGATCTAGTTGTGATTGAAATTTGGCTGTGAGGCGTTCGGCGAATTCAATAATACCGTCATGCAAATATCGGGTATGGATATTTAAAGTAGCAGCTTGTTCTGAAATCGCTGCGACCACATGGGGGTGGCAATGACCTACATGGGGTACGTTATTATAGCAATCCAGGTACTTTTGGCCCTTATCATCCCAAACCCAAACCCCCTGACCTCTGACTAAATGCAAAGGCACCTCGTAAAAGGTGGGTACGTTTGAGCCCAATACCGACTCGCGGCGCGCCATTAAATCATTCGTCATCTTTTACCTTACCTCGTAGAGATTTAATCGAGCCACGTTGGACCTTGCTGGCTAGCCTGCGCTTTTGCGACCCTAGAGTTGGGCGGGTTGCAATACGTCGCTTTGGTCTGACAACAGATTGAAGGATCAGCTTTTTTAGCCGATCACGGGCTATTTCACGGTTCCGGCCTTGCGAGCGTGTGTCTTCAACCCTCAAGATTAAAGCCCCCTCAAGTGTCCATTTTCGGCCAGCTAGCTTTTTAAGGCGTGTTTTTACGTAACCTGGAAGGCTCGGGCTGCGTGCCGCTTCAAAGCGTAGCTCAACGGCGGTGGAAACCTTATTGACATTTTGCCCTCCCGGCCCTTGCGAGCGGGTAAAGCTTTCAGTCAGCTCCCAGTCGTGAATAACTATTTCATCATTAATTTGTAACATGGGTACTCTATATCATAAAGAAAAAGGGCCGCCCAGATGGGGCGGCCCTTCGAAAGTTGTGTGGAGGGCGAGTCGTTTAGGACGGCTGTGCCCAAGTTTGGTGGTAATCCACCAAGGGTTGCCTCAGAGGGTACCCCCCAAACCTGTTACGACTCCATTCTCCAATACCTTTCTTGACACTGGATCACCTCCTTTCAACTGGTTAAAGATACTCATAACTTGCCAGAGGAAAAAACAAAGTCAATGATTTTTTGTAGAGCGCCCTACAAGATATAGTACCAGCATTCGGAATGGTGCCAAAGCGATTAGCGCCAAAGTTAGCTTTACCATCCAGTCAGCTACTGCGAGTGAGGCCCAAAGTGGCAGTTCAGGACCTGCACCGAGTAGGGGTACGGCGCCCTGAGCCCAATCTGGGATATTGGCTGTTTCCAGTCCATTAAACACGGTGGAAAAAGATATACTAAAGAACAAGAACGTATCAAGTGCGCTACCGATTAGGGTGGACGCAAGTGGCGCACGCCACCATGAGCCATCCCGCAGACGATCAAAAATTTGTACGTCTAGCAGTTGCGCAACAAGAAACGCAGTGCCGGAGCCGATAGCCACTCGCAATGTGACGGCTGGGAACGTGTAGCCATCGCCTTGCAACATAATTTGTGTACCGATCAGAGAGCAAAGGATGCCCACAACAAAACCAGCAAATACAACGCGTCGAGCAGCTGAAACGCCATAAACACGGTTCATGACATCAGTTATTAAAAAGGCGACTGGATAGGTGAAGGCACCCCATGTCAGCCAATCACCAAGGAGATATTGTACAAGAATATTAGAGGCCACGACGACTGTGGCCATGGCAAAAATGCCAGGGATGTAATTATTTTTCATATTTTCAGTTCCGTTTTTTAGCCAAGGTAGCGGCGACTTGGTCAGGTTTGACGCGCCCACATACGAGCCCTCATTCAATCTTACAAGCTAAATTCCATTTATGGGGCGACTTGTGAATTACTGCTAAACATTAGAGGTCTAGTAATACGATGCTACATTGTTGTGGCAATCTGCCCATAGTGATGGGCGGTCTTGTCTTACTGGGCTTTGCATTTGGTT
>Ga0308012_10001260_pt1 | contig 13613 bp, 14 predicted proteins | sample Neamet179_FD_203133 | JGI IMG/M metagenome (GOLD analysis project Ga0308012, IMG submission 203133) | Marine microbial communities from water near the shore, Antarctic Ocean - #179 | ecosystem: Environmental > Aquatic > Marine > Unclassified | place: Southern Ocean | collected 2014-07-25 | reverse complement strand
CTAACAAGGCTAGAGGTACTAGTGAAAATGGTGGGCCTTCGCAGACTTGAACTGCGGACCTGCCGATTATGAGTCGGATGCTCTAACCAACTGAGCTAAAGGCCCATTTTCACATGTATGGCCTGATCTATTCTAATGCGTTTATTAATGTCATAAGGTGAATGAAGTAACAAAGCGAGTGCAGTATAAGCATTTTTTATTTTGTTGTCACCTAATGAAATTTAAATAATCATGTTTTTTTAACTGTCCGCTTATTTCTTAAACAAAAACAGCTAATTGGATACTAAAAATGATAAATTGAGTAAATATTTACTCAATTTATAAAGACTATACAATTAAATGTATACGTTATTAATTTCTATTTTTACAACAATGACAACATCTAACGTTAGAATAGGCTATGAAGGCATTTATTTAGCCTTAGAGAATATTATAAATCAACTCGATTTTAACGTTATAAATTAAAAAACCGCTGACAGTTTTGTTATTACCCTTGAACTACAAATTATATTACTTAGCTCTAATAACAATGTAAGAGGATCTAAATCAAAATAATTTTTTTAATAGAAATAACACTCTACTCACAAAGCCTAGTGAGTAGACTTATTGTAAAACGCTTAAGCACTAACTCTGATACTTTCAATAAGAATAGTTGTTCAAAATCGTATGTGATGGTGCGACAATAATGTAATTAAAGATAAAGTAAGTAGATAAATCGAACCTAAAAATAACGACTATCTGATTACTGTATCGTAGAAACGAAAAAGAGTAAGTTAGTTACCTAACTTACTCTTTTAATATAATCTGAAAGTATTGTTTTATTCTCCGTCTAAGAAGCTTTTTAACTGCTCAGAACGAGAGGGATGACGTAATTTACGTAACGCTTTAGCTTCAATCTGACGAATACGTTCACGTGTTACATCAAATTGCTTACCAACCTCTTCGAGCGTATGATCAGTATTCATGTCGATACCAAAGCGCATTCTAAGTACTTTAGCTTCACGCGCGGTTAAACCCGCAAGTACTTCATGAGTTGCACCTTTAAGGTTTTCAGACGTTGCTGAGTCAACAGGAAGCTCACCACTACCGTCTTCAATAAAGTCACCTAGATGTGAATCTTCATCGTCACCGATTGGTGTTTCCATTGAAATCGGCTCTTTAGCTATTTTCAATACTTTGCGGATTTTATCTTCCGGCATAACCATGCGTTCAGCTAACTCTTCCGGCGTAGGCTCACGTCCCATTTCTTGTAACATTTGACGAGACACACGATTTAGCTTGTTAATGGTTTCAATCATGTGTACTGGAATACGGATGGTACGCGCTTGGTCAGCAATAGAACGAGTAATTGCCTGACGAATCCACCACGTTGCATAAGTTGAGAATTTGTAACCACGACGGTATTCAAATTTATCAACAGCTTTCATTAAGCCGATATTACCTTCTTGAATTAAATCAAGGAACTGTAAGCCACGGTTGGTATATTTTTTAGCAATTGAGATAACTAAACGTAAGTTAGCCTCAACCATCTCTTTCTTAGCACGGCGTGCTTTAGCTTCACCAATTGACATGCGACGGTTAATATCTTTAATACCGTGAATGTTAAGGTGCGTTTCTTCTTCAATTTGGTTCAGCTTGTAGATGTTTCGTTCAACATCAAGCTCTATATCGCTAAGTCTGGTTGAATAAGGGTGACCTGCTGATTGCTCAGCTTCAAACCAATCTTTTGAGGTTTCATTACCTGGGAATATTTTGATAAACGTTGTTTTAGGCATGCCTGCGCCAACAACACAGTGCTTCATGATTAAACGTTCTTGAACGCGTAATCTGTCCATCATGCCACGCATGTTTTTAACTAACTTATCAAATAATTTAGGGATTAAGCGAAATTCTTTGAATACTTCGGCAACGGCATCAATAGCTTCTTCAGCATCTTTATGACCACGGCCTTTTTTCTTAATTATTTTAGTTGCATTTTCGTGTACTTCACGTAAAAGAGTAAATTTTTCACGCGCTAACTCTGGACATGGCCCAGTATCTTCTTCTTCTTCGTCTTCTTCTTCACCTTCTTTCTTTTCGCTGTCTTCATCAGCCAGTTCATCTTTAGATAATTCACTACCTACATGCGTTGCAGCTGCGGGCACATCTTCATCTTCAGCATCTGGGTCTAAAAAGCCGGTGATAATATCAGTTAAGCGTAATTCTTCTGCTTCAAAGTTATCCCACATTTCTAATAAGAAATTAATCGCTGGTGGGTATTCAGACACACTGCGCTGAACTTCTTTAATGCCTTCTTCTATACGCTTAGCAATGACGATTTCGCCTTTACGCGTTAGCAGCTCAACCGTACCCATTTCACGCATATACATACGTACTGGATCAGTTGTACGACCAATTTCACTTTCTACTGTTGCAAGCGCTTGGGCTGCTGCTTCGGCAGCATCTTCATCAGTATTACCTTCACTCATCATCAAGGTATCTTGATCTGGTGCATTTTCAAATACTTGAATGCCCATATCATTAATCATACTAACGATATCTTCAACTTGATCAGAATCGATAATGTCTTGTGGAAGATGATCATTAACTTGAGCAAATGTTAAATAACCTTGTTCTTTACCTTTGGTTATCAACTCTTTAAGTCTAGACTTAGGGGCTTGTTCCATTGACGAGTGTCCACCTGTATTATATAAATATGGGATATAAAGTATGCGCTTAAAACATTAGTAAAAGCTAATAAAAGACGCAATAAAGCCGGATATTATAGCGAATTTTTAATAAAGTTACTAGCTTATATACTGCCTTAATCACTTGTTTTACTATCAAACTACTCTCGTAGCCTTAATTTTATTATTACTGCTTAGTATAGCTAAAACGAGCATTTAAGCATTTAATATTATTTCTTGTAATTCTAACTTCTCTGCAGTCGTTATCTGTCGGGCGCGTGCTTTTTGTAATAAAACTTCTCTACGTTGCTCAACAAAATCATTCAATAATGTTTCAATATTATCAAGAAAAACATCTATTGCTGCATTCGGCTGCACATTATGTTGCCAACACATTAATTTTGATAATTGTGTTCCTTGCTCAGTGCCACGAAAAAACTCAATCAACTGGGCCGATTTAAGCTCAGGGTTTTGCTGACATACACCGAGTACTTGCATTAACAACGGTATTCCTGGTGCTGTTAAAGGTTGTAATATATTAATATCATTTAAGCTATTTGCTATATGGGGATGCTCTAACAATAATGCAAGAGCTGTTCTCACTGGAGTAATTTTTGTTCTGGCTTTTACTGCGGCCTTAACTGCGCTGCCTTTAATATTTTTAGTCAATTTAGTTAAAAATTGTTCACTACCCGTACCAAAATTATTAGCAATTTCATTAAGCATTGCATCTTTTAAAACACTCTCAGGCAGTTTAGCTAAATAAGGCTGAAAAGATTCGACTAATGCAGCCCTTCCTTCAAGAGAGGCCATATCTACTTTTTGCATGAGTTGCTCAAAAAGAAATTTAGATAATGGCATGGCGTTATCTAGAATAGCTTCAAAGGCTTGCTGCCCTTGCGATCTAATTAATGAGTCAGGATCTTCACCGTCAGGTACAAAAACAAATTTTAATGAAAAACCATCACGAATGAGTGGCAAGGCATTTTCCATAGCACGCCACGCGGCATCTCGCCCAGCTCTATCACCATCATAACAACAAATAACATCAGGCACCGTGCGAAATAAGGTTTGTAGTTGTTCAAAAGTAGTTGCTGTTCCTAACGATGCAACAGCATAATCAACACCGTGTTGGGCTAATGCCACAACATCCATATACCCTTCAACGACAACAAGACGCTTAAGTTGTTTATTCGCTTGCTTGGCTTCATGTAAACCATAGAGCTCTTGGCCTTTATGGTAAACACGTGTTTCTGGTGAGTTTAAATATTTCGGTTTTGCATCGCCTAACACACGCCCACCAAAACCAATGACTCTGCCACGCTTATCGCTTATCGGAAACATGATACGACCACGAAAACGATCATAAGGACGTTTTTTATCGCCCGCAATAGCCATACCTAAGTCAATTAATTGCTGATTAGTCTCTCCATTTTTAGAGAATGTACTCATCATACCGTCCCAGGCATCACTGATATAACCTATACGAAAGCGTTTAACCACTTCACCACTTAGTCCACGTCCTTTTAAGTATTCAATAGCCGTTTCTTTGTCTTTAGCCACTTTCAATTGTTGCTGAAAAAACAAACTAATTTGTGACATTAATTCGTAGTCGTCTTGTTTTTGTTGATAAACCTGTTGTTGGCGACGTTGCTCTTCTGGACTTGCGGTATTTTCTTCACGTACAACCTCCATCCCACAATGAGAAGCTAATTCTTCAACCGCATCAACGAAATCAAGACGGTCAAACTCCATTAAAAATGAAATAGCATTACCGTGCTCACCGCAGCCAAAGCAGTGATAAAATTGCTTGTCTTGACTTACCGTAAATGAAGGTGACTTTTCGTTATGAAACGGACAACAAGCTTGATGATTTTTACCCGCTTTTTTTAGCGGTACTCGGCTATCAACAACATCAACAATATCTGCTCTGCTGAGTAAGTCATCAATAAATTGTCGGGAAATGCGTCCAGCCATAATATTAAGGGTCATCGGTAAGGGAAATACAACGCAACTATTCTACACAATACCGGTGAAGAGTAGTTGTTCTTTTTAAGTTTACGTTAAAAAAGGCTAATAGCGGTTATTATAAATAATGATTATGAAGATATGTTCAAACGAAGAAAAAAAAGTCATAAAAAAACCGTAACAGCCAAAGCCATTACGGTTTTATTTAATATATTAAGTTAGGGTTAATGATATAGCAATGGCGATAAAGCCTTAACTATAAAACACTCTATAAACCTTGAAGGTTCTTTCTCACTTGACCGCTTACAGCACCCATGTCAGCTTTACCTTGCATTAAAGGTTTTAACACTGCCATTACTTTACCCATGTCAGCCATAGAAGCGGCTCCAGATTCAGTAATTGCGCTGCTTATTAATACATTAATTTCTTCTGCGTTAAGCGGCTCTGGCATGAAAAATTCTAAAGCAGTAATTTCCGCTGCTTCTTTTTCTGCCAATTCAATACGACCACCATCGGTAAACATCTTAATAGACTCTTTACGCTGTTTAACCATTTTGGTTAATACAGCAGTAACATTGTCATCAGTTGCTTCGGTTTTATGATCAATTTCTGCTTGCTTAATCGCAGATATTGCCATACGAATAACACCTAGACGTAATTTGTCTTTGGCTCGCATAGCTGTTTTCATTTCATCTTTGAGTTGCGCTAGAAGTAACATCTATTTCAATCTCTTAGAATAGTTATACTAAGATAATTCTTAGTACATGCGAACGCGACGAGCGTTCTCACGAGAAACTTTTTTCGCAGCACGTTTAACGGCAGCGGCTTTCTTACGTTTACGTTCCCAAGTCGGCTTTTCATAACATTCGCGACGACGAACTTCTGAAAGGATTCCTGCTTTTTCACATGAACGTTTAAAACGACGTAATGCAACGTCAAATGGTTCGTTTTCTCTTACTTTAATTACTGGCATGTACTTTATTACCTTAGGGTAGCTATATAAATTGGCGATTGATTTCGACGGCACAATGCACTTATTTGCAAAGTATGTCTCATCTACACCCACTCTATTAAAAATTGGTGCCGTATTCTACTGCTAACAGACAACTAAAGTAAAGGTTAATTTAATAAGAACCCTATAAATGAATGCACTAAATCCGCTGGTGTCTCCCTTATAAACAACGTAAAATTGCGCCCCTAATAGATATAGTGATTAAACGAGGTAATTATTAATGACTATTCTTACTTTTAGCTTTTTTTGAGCCTTACTTTTTATAGAGTATATTTATGCGTATTTTGGGTATTGAAACATCTTGTGACGAAACGGGTATTGCCATTTATGATGACGGTGAAGGTGATAGTCCTGAAGGAATACTCGCACATCGTCTATACAGCCAAATAGCGGTCCATGCTGATTATGGTGGTGTAGTACCTGAACTTGCCTCACGAGACCACGTACGTAAAACTATCCCTTTAATTAAGCAGGTATTAGCAGATGCTAACCTTACACCACAAGACTTAGACGGTGTTGCTTATACTGCAGGTCCTGGCTTAGTGGGTGCTTTATTAGTCGGTTGCTCAATAGGAAGAAGTTTAGCGTATGGTTGGGAGTTACCCGCTGTACCTGTGCACCACATGGAAGGACACTTATTAGCGCCAATGCTTGAAGATGATGTGCCTGAATTCCCTTTTGTCGCTTTATTAGTTTCTGGTGGACATACTATGCTAGTGCGTGTTGATGCTATTGGCGAGTATAAACTATTAGGTGAGTCTGTAGATGATGCTGCAGGGGAAGCCTTTGATAAAACAGCTAAGTTACTCGGGTTAGATTATCCTGGCGGCCCGGCTCTTTCTAAAATGGCTGAAAGTGGTACAACTGGACGTTTTAAATTACCACGTCCGATGACAGACAAACCAGGATTAGATTTTAGTTTTAGTGGTTTAAAAACAGCAGCTGGCACTCTAGTTCGTAAAGAATGCACCGACATAGCTGATGTAGACTTAAAACAAACTCACGCAGATATAGCGCATGCGTTTCAACAAGCCGTAGTCGATACCTTAGCCATAAAATGTAAACGTGCTTTACAGCAAGAAAAGTTGAATAGATTGGTTATTGCCGGTGGTGTAAGCGCTAATACTGCTCTGCGTGAACAACTAGCGATTACAACACAGAAGCTGGGGGGGAGTGTTTTTTATCCTCGACCTGAATTTTGCACCGACAATGGCGCTATGATTGCTTACGCCGGCATGCAGCGTTTAAAAGCGGGAACCGATGCTGATTTAACCTTTAAAGCAAATCCTCGATGGGCTTTAGACTCACTCCCTCCGGTTAAATAAACCTGCGCAGCTAGCCTAAACAATAAACGTGTACCATAACGTTTAACCTTGTGTATCTTATCAACATGCACAAGGTTATTGGATGGCGTTTCAACAGTCTATTACACCTTATAATTTACTTTCTGTTCCTTTGAGTAAACGTTTAATGTTATCTCGATGCCGAAATATAATTAATGCACTCAGCATTAAAGTGGGATAAACATATAGCGGCTTTAAGAGAAACACATAAAGTGGTGCAATCGAAACAGTGACAATAGCGGCTAAACTCGAATACTTACTAAACTTAACGACTAAGACCCACGTAAGAATTAATAATCCTCCTAAAGTAAAACCAATAGGTAATAAAGTTCCCAGTGCTGTAGCAACCGCTTTACCTCCTTTAAAATTGAAAAATATTGGATAAATGTGACCTAAGCAAGCCGCTACGCCAACAAAACCAAGATATAAAGAATCAATTTTTAGAAAATAAGCCCCCCATACAGGGATTGTACCTTTAAGAATATCAAGAAATAATACCGTTACCGCCGTGGGCTTATTACTCATCCGTAATACGTTAGTCGCTCCTGGATTTTTAGACCCTTCGGTTCTAGGATCAGGTAAACCTAAAAATTTGCACACTAATATAGCACTCGAAATAGAGCCTATTAAGTAAGCAGTAATGATCATAGTGAGCGTAAGTATTAGCATCTAAATTAAAAAATCCGCAGTTAAATACAAAAGGTTGATGTTCTATTTTCATCTCTGCTAGTTTTTCTACAACTTCGCAGGTAAAATCCTTGCTCATTTTGTAACAATTGCATAATTACTGCAATAGTTCTTCTAACAGTCTCTCACAGCAGAATAGGTAAGTCATGGATAAGGTGTTCATTAAAGGTTTAAGTATTCAAACGACTATTGGTTTTTTTCAGTGGGAAAAAGAAATAAAACAAACCTTAGTCATCGATATTGCAATGGGCTGGGATACAGCTAAAGCAGCACTTAATGATGAGCTTGAAAAAACATTAGATTATGCTGATATCTCAGTCGCTATAGAGCGCTTTGCCAATGACAACCCCGTTGATTTAATTGAAACACTTGCTGAACGTTTAGCAAGTTATTTAATGACTCAATATCATATACCTTGGTTAAAGCTCAGTATTGGTAAACCCGGTGCTGTCCATAATGCACAAACCGTTGGTGTAGAAATAGAACGCGGTAAACAAGTCACTGATGCCACTATTGAAAGCACGATCAATACATCAACAGAGAAAACAGCTTAATGGCTCAAATTTATATTTCATTAGGTACTAATATCGAACGAGAACATTATGTTAAACAAGGTTTAATCTCATTAGCTACGGCTTTTGAAATACCTTTTGAAGCGTTAACATTATCTTCTCTCTTTGAAAGTGAAGCTGTTGGTTTTAGTGGCGCGGCTTTTTACAATATGGTTATTGGCATCAACTGTCCACACAGTGTTGAGGAAGTCGCTACTATATTACGTGCGATAGAGTTTTCTCATGGACGTGATCATAATGCGAAAAAATTTAGCCCACGCAGCTTAGATCTTGATTTATTATTGTATGATAATTTAATTATTGATTTACCTGCGCAATTACCTCGAGATGAAATAACTAAAAATGCTTTTGTACTATGGCCTATGAGCCAAGTGGCACCAGCACTGTTACACCCTATTATAGAAAAAAATTATAAAACGTTATGGCAAAGTTATAATAAACAGAGCCAGAAAATTAATATTGTTGCTAACTGCTGGTAACGTAATAGCCAACAATATATTTACCCCATAAAGTTAAAGGACACTAACAACACATGAGCACTTTAGAAATAATTATCCTTGCGTTATTACAAGGCTTAACCGAATTTTTACCTATTTCAAGTTCTGCGCATTTAATATTGCCGTCACAAATACTTGGCTGGCAAGATCAAGGCATATCCTTTGATGTTGCAGTACATGTAGGAACTTTATTAGCCGTAATACTCTATTTTCGTAAAGAGGTAGGAGGAATGGCGGTTGCTTGGTTAGGTACTGTTGGTGTTGGCCCAGAAAAAGGTAAAGTAAGCTTTGATGGAAAATTAGCCTGGTGGATTTTACTCGCGACTATTCCTGCTGGTTTATTTGGCTTATTTGGTAAAGACTTTATTGAAGAGCATTTACGTTCTGCCTTAGTCATTGCAGCGACGACTTTATTATTTGGTTTTCTATTAGGCTTTGCTGATGTCAAAGCGGGACATAGAACCTTACATAAGCCGATGGAAAAATTAGGCCTTAAAGGCGCTATGTTAATTGGCTTAGCACAAGCTGTTGCATTAATTCCAGGTACTTCTCGCTCAGGTATTACGATGACTATTGGTTTAATGCTAGGGTTAAGTCGAGACAATGCAGCACGATTTTCCTTTTTACTCTCTATACCGGCTATCGCAATGGCGGGCAGTTATTTAACCCTAAAATTAGTTTTATCAAATGAAGCTGTTGACTGGTTTGCAATGGGATTAGGTAGCTTAATTGCTTTTGTTAGTGCTTATGCTTGTATTCATTACTTCCTCATTTTATTAGAAAAACTAGGCATGATGCCTTTTGTTATTTATCGATTAATTTTAGGTGTTGGCTTACTTTGGTTTATATTAGGCTAAGCATAACGTGTAGGCTGTAGTCCTACTCTTTTATCCGATTTTAAAAGATAAAATACACAACAAACGACTTATTAAAGTACTTTTGTTTTTTAAAAGCATTACTCTATTTGAGAATAAAAATATGATCGCCATTACCGTAGATAATTTTCAACAAATTGTTGTTCAAGAATCCAAAGTTAAGTTAGTACTGATTAGCTTTTGGGCTGATCAAGTCCCTGAAAGTGTCGAGTTACGGGATAAGCTAGCGGCTAAGTTATCGGATTTAAGTGACCACATTACGTTAGCGACTATTGATTGTGCAAGCCAAGGAGAAATCGCCGAGCAGTTTGGCATTAAAGGCTTACCAACGGCTATTTTATTAAAAGACGCACAACCTATTGATGGTTTTTCTGGACCACAAGACGATGAAAATTTAGCGGTTTTTTTAGATAAATACTTACCTAAACCAGAAGATGTTTTATTAGGTCAAGCAAGAATAGCGCTTGCTGAAGCTTTGATCGCTGACGCACAAAATAGTATTACACAAGCGTATCAAATAGATAATAGCCGTGCAGATATAAAAGTTGTGTTAATCGATGTTTATTTACAAACAGGCAAGACAAGTGAAGCCAAAGCCTTATTAGAGACCATAATGATGGTTGATCAAGGCAGCGAATATCACGCCTTAGTCGCAAAAATAGAACTCGCTGAACAAGCTGAAAATTCACCTGAAATTAAAGCTTTAGAAGCTCAGCTAAAAGAAACACCGGATGATATAAACCTTAGTCAACAACTTGCCGCGCAATACAGTCAATTTAATCGCCAAGAAGAAGCGCTAACGATATTATTTCGTTTAGTGCAATCGGGAGATGAGCGTACAAAAGATAAAAGCAAAGAGCTATTTATTGATGTATTAAAGGCATTACCTGATGGTGATCCACTTGCGGCTAAGTTTCGTAGAAAGCTTTACACCTTAATGTATTAAATAAATTTTAAGCTAGGGTTTGTTGATCTATCACTAAAGCAGAACGCGCTTAACATTTTTTTTGATTACATAAACAAAAACATAAATATAAAAGCCCATTTCATTAAATAATGAAATGGGCTTTTTTGTTAGGTCTACGATGCTATTATCTCACCGCTATGGAAGATGCTCACTAGCAAGGTAGTCATGCGATTGCATTTCTTGTAAGCGACTTAAACAGCGTTTAAATTCAAACGCAAGACGCCCACCACTGTACAGATTTTCTAAAGGCAATTCGGCCGACATAATTAACTTTACATTACGCTCATAAAACTCATCAACTAAAGCAATAAAGCGACGTGTGGTATCATCTGTGTCAGGTCCCATCTCTTTTACATTGGCCATTAATACTGTGTGATAAAGTTGGCTTATTTCCATGTAATCACCCTGACTACGCGCACTTTCACAAAGCACTGAAAAGTCAAAATAAACAACACCATCACTCACTAAAACAGTCTCTAATTGACGATTATGAATTTCAATTGATTGACCTGCCTTACCCTCATCTGTTGAGAGCTGTTTAAAATAATGCTTTAAATTATCATCGGCTTGCGTATCAAGTGGATGATGAAATATTTCAGCCTGCTCTAAGGTTCTTAAACGATAATCAACGCCACTATCTACATTAACAATTAAGGTATGTTCATTAATAAGCTTTATTGCAGGTAAAAAACGCTCTCGTTGTAAACCATTACGGTAAAGTTCATCAGGAATAATATTAGATGTCGCAACTAACGTAACATTATGAGCAAATAATTCTTCAAATAATGTTCCTAAAATCATAGCGTCGGTAATATCGGAAACAAAAAACTCATCAAAACAAATTATCTGTGTTTCGTCCGCAAATTTTTTCGCTATAATTTTAAGTGGATCTGATTGCCCTGATAACCCTTTTAGTTCTTGATGCACACGATGCATAAAGCGATGGAAGTGCACGCGCATTTTATTATTAAAAGGTAAGCTATCGAAAAAGGTATCTACAAGGTATGTTTTACCTCGACCTACCCCTCCCCAAAAATATAACCCTTTAACAGGTGTTGGTTCACTTTTTTTATATAGACGCGTCAAACGATTGAGTACTTTATTAAAGCCTGAAATAGCTAGAGGTTTACTTTGTAAATCATCATATAAGCGTTGCAAATGAATAACAGCATTTTCTTGTGCTGCATCAAATAGAAAATCATCGCTGGTTAAATCTTGTTTATACTTATCAAGAGGAGGAAGCTTTATCATTGAGATCCTATGTTATTTTTAATCAATTATTAACGCGTAAAAATGCACTTGAAAAATACATTATTTGCCACGATACTTTTACTAAGTAAATTGTTTTGATGATAGTATAATATATCTCAGCAACATATTTAATTTCTAAATTTTTAATTACAATACTAATTACAATGTAAGGTACACACTATGAATGTAGTAATAGCACTAGTCATCTTTATCATCGGTGGGATTGGTGGTTTTTTCATCACACGTCTTTTATCTAATACAAGCCAGGAACAACGTAAATTATCAGAGCAAGCCAGTAAAAGTGATGCCGCTTTAAATCAATATAAACTCGACGTTGCCGAACACTTATCTAGTTCAGCTTCACTGCTTGAACAAATGAACAACACTTGTCAAACCGCAATGAAGCAAATGCAAGAAAGTACTCAGTTACTGCAAAAAGCGACGATAGAAGAAGTTGAAAGTATGCCGTTTTTTTCTGCTGAGACCTTAGAGCAGCTTGAGCAAACAGCCACTTTACGCCGAAAAAAACGTACCGAAGAAGTAACGGAAGCAACAGAAGCTCCGCTAGATTATTCTCATAACGCTTAGTGCTTTATTTGTTAATCAGAAACAAAAAGTTACAACTGCCGAATACTATTATCCAAAATCAAATGAACTAAAGTATTTACGTTCAGTCTATTTATTTAAGTATATTTATAAAAGTTAACTTAATTTCAGTTAACTTTTTTTATTGTTATAACAATAAATCTCGGAGAACACTTAAATATGAAAAACGCATTAAAACGGTCTACAACATCAAAGCCTTCTAATTCAATTAATGTTACGTCAAAAGCTTCTAAGTTTTCTAAATTATCGGTTGTCATCGGTGCAGCATTATTTTCATCTACCTTAGCACTGACTAGTGTGCCTGCGGTAGCAAGTTGGCCTGCTCAGGTTGATGGCCATGTAATGCCAAGTTTAGCGCCTATGCTCGAACATGCGACGCCTGCAGTTGTTAGTATTTCTGTTGTTGGCACGCATAAAGCTCCTCAACAAAAAGTGCCTGAAGCCTTCAAACAATTTTTTGGTCAACATAAATAAGGGCAAGGTAAACCGCGACCATTTCGAGGCCTTGGATCAGGTGTTATTATTGATAGCGATAAAGGTTACATAGTAACGAATAATCACGTTATCGATAATGCTGACAAAATAATGATCACCTTAAAAGATGGTCGCCAGCTCGAAGCTAAAAAATTAGGTAGTGATGCTAAAAGTGATATTGCCTTATTACAAATCGCGTCAAAAAGCTTAAATGAAATAAAATTAGCCGATTCCGATGATCTCCGTGTTGGCGATTTTACGATTGCTATTGGCAGCCCTTTTGGCTTAGGCCAAACCGTTACGTCTGGTATTGTTAGCGCCTTAGGAAGAAGTCATTTAAATCTTGAAAATTATGAAGACTTCATTCAAACCGATGCGGCAATAAATAGTGGTAACTCTGGGGGAGCGCTGGTTAATTTACGTGGTGAGTTAATTGGTATAAACACGGCGATTATAGGGCCTAGTGGCGGTAATGTCGGTATTGGCTTTGCCATTCCAAGTAATATGATGCATAACATCGTAAAACAAATTATAGAGTTTGGAGAGGTTCACCGAGGTATTCTTGGTGTATCGGGCCGCAGTGTTAACAGTGATATTGCTCAGGCGATGGAATTAAAGAGTAGCCAGGGCGCCTTTATTGAGCAAGTGACACCAAATTCTGCAGCCGACGAAACAGGTATTAAAGCGGGTGATGT
>Ga0308012_10001258_pt1 | contig 13614 bp, 9 predicted proteins | sample Neamet179_FD_203133 | JGI IMG/M metagenome (GOLD analysis project Ga0308012, IMG submission 203133) | Marine microbial communities from water near the shore, Antarctic Ocean - #179 | ecosystem: Environmental > Aquatic > Marine > Unclassified | place: Southern Ocean | collected 2014-07-25 | reverse complement strand
AATCCGCTTTAATTAACGTTATTCGCATACTCTTCCTTATTTATTTTTTACTTTTTGATGGTGCGAACTATACTCTTAAAATGAATGAAATAAAATTACTGTGTCAATACCAAGACCCCTCTAAAAAAAAACAGCAAGCCTTTTGCTGTCAAGAAAAGCCTAACAGTTCTGGCCTTTGTTTTTGGCATGATAAAACCATTGATAAATCAGAATTAGATATAAAAAAACGTTTAGAGTCTTATGCTAAATCTGGCGGGATGTTACGTGGAATATTCCTTTCAGGTGTAGATCTTCAAGGAGTGGACTTAGTTAACCATCATAACAAAATAGGCTATGATTTTAGCTACGCTGATTTTTATCGTGCCAATCTAAAAAATGCCCACTTGTTCAATATAAATCTTCAAGATGCCAGTATAATGAAAGCTGATTTAAGCGATGCAAACCTTAACTACGCCAATTTAGAGAGTACAAATTTGCTCGGCGTAAAATGGATAGGCTGTAAATTTGAAAACGTTAATATTGGTAAAAAAATAAAACAAGAGAACACCGCTAAAACAGCGTCATTGAACAAAGATAAAAACACGAGTATTGACTACCTTAAACAAGCAGAAGAGATTTATCGTGATTTACGAAAACATGCCGAGCACGAAGGTATGTTTACTTTATCTGGATACTTAATTCAAAAAGAACTAACTATGCGGCGTTTGCAATTACCGCGTTATAGCTTTAAACGCACTATATCTAAAATGGTTGACATATTTTGTGGCTACGGTGAAGCGCCATTACGTATAATAGGTTTATCTCTTGTTATTATTCTACTCTGTGCCATTATTTATGCTTTTACGGGTTTGAGCTATAACGGTACTATTCAAGCCGTTAGCGCAACTCAAACAGCCCAAGAAAACATTTCATTTTTATGGGCCTCACTTTATTACTCTGTTGTTACCTTTACTACTCTAGGCTACGGAGATTTTACCCCTGTAGGTGTATCTCGAGCAATTGCCGCTATAGAAGCCTTTACAGGGAGCTTTACTATCGCATTATTTGTAGTGGTTTTTGTAAAAAAAATGACTAGATAACCTGAAAAACCTCTCGTTGGTAATCAATTTCAACCATATAATTTCGTTATACTAAGACTCATTTTAATAAAATTAGTCTTAAATTTAACTAACTCATAAATATTACATATTCTTCTTCTCGAATAGCTACCCCCCTGATAGAATGTCGCCAATTATATGATCTCAATTTTTTATGGAAACCTTAACCATGCGCACTAGTCAATATTTGCTGTCTACTTTAAAAGAAACACCTGCTAATGCAGAAGTGATCAGTCATCAATTGATGCTTAGAGCTGGCCTTGTTCGTAATCTTGCTTCTGGCTTATATACTTGGCTTCCAACAGGTTTACGCGTGTTGAAAAAAGTTGAGAATATTGTACGTGAAGAAATTCAGCGTGCTGGCGGTAATGAAATTCTAATGCCAATGGTACAACCGGCAGATTTGTGGGAAGAATCAGGCAGATTAGCTGATTATGGTCCGGAATTATTACGACTAAACGATCGCCATAAGCGTCCTTTCGTATTAGGCCCAACGCACGAAGAAGTTATCACTAAGTTAGTTTCTACAGAGCTAAATAGCTATAAGCAACTTCCATTAACGTTGTTTCAAATTCAAACTAAGTTCCGTGATGAAATACGCCCTCGTTTTGGCGTAATGCGTGGCCGTGAGTTTTTGATGAAAGATGCTTATTCTTTTCATTTAGAAGACGAATGTTTAGAAAAAACGTATCAAATAATGTTTGATGCTTATTGTCGTATTTTTGAACGCCTTGAATTAAATTTCCGTCCTGTTATCGCAGATACAGGTTCTATTGGTGGAGAAAAATCACATGAATTTCATGTACTCGCTGATTCAGGCGAAGACGACATTGCTTTTAGTGATGCAAGTGATTTTGCTGCCAACATTGAGAAAGCTGAAGCATTAGCTCCTACTGGTGAACGTCCTGAGCCGTCTCAAGCTTTCGAGACTGTAGCGTTAAAACTTGAAAAATTAATCAAAACAGAAAATTTAGATTTAAAAACTACTGTTAAAACACTCTTAGTACAAGGCTCAGTTGCTGAAGGCGAACCTGAGAAGTTTGTGGCTCTAGTGCTTCGTGGCGATCATCAGCTTAATGAAGTTAAAGTTGAGAACCTACCAAGTATTGCTTCACCATTAACATATGCGACAGATGAACAAGTATCTGAAATAGGTCATTGCCATATCACCTCACTAGGTCCTAAAGGTTTAACTGTTGAAGTAATTGTAGATAAAAGTGCTGCTCACTTAAGTGATTTTGTTTGTGGTGCTAATATAAATGGTCAATCATTTACTGGCGTTAACTGGCAACGCGATTGTGGCGAAATAAACGTACAAGATATACGTAATGTAGTTGCTGGCGACCCAAGCCCTTGTGGTCAAGGTAACATCGAGATAAAACGTGGTATTGAAGTAGGTCATATTTTCCAACTAGGCCGTAAATATGCCGAAGCGATGAACTGTGCTGTACTTAACGAAGGTGGTAAAAACCAAACCTTAACGATGGGTTGTTATGGTATTGGGGTTTCACGTATTGTTGCTGCTGCTATTGAACAGAATCACGACCAATACGGTATAAAATGGCCTAAAGCCATTGCGCCATTTCAAGTAGCAATTGTACCTATGAATATGGCAAAATCAGCACGCGTAAAAGAAACGGCAGAAACTTTATATGAGTCACTTAATCAAGCAGGTATTGAAGTATTGTTTGATGACCGAAAAGAGCGCCCTGGTGTTATGTTTGCCGATCATGAACTAATGGGGACACCATTATTACTTATCATTGGTGAACGTAACTTAGATGCTCAAGAAGTTGAACTTAAAAACCGCATAACCGGTGAAAAGTCATTAATCTCTATTAATGATGTTATGTCTCTTTTTAACTAGTCGTAATTAAGTAAAACACATGTTATATAAAAAGGAGCTTTAGCTCCTTTTTTGTTACCAAAAATCCATTTCAAGATTCAAAAGTAAGTCTAATTACTTTTCATGTACGAAAGTAGCCGCATTTTCATCAAAAAAAGTAAAATAAGGCTTTCAAAGCAGCGTATTATTGGCAACAATAACATGTTCTCTTTTCTATCAATTTACCTTAAGAAGTTACCAACTCATGAAAGCTATTACTAAGTCATCTAAATTAAATAATGTTTGTTACGAAATTAGAGGACAAATAGCGGCCGAAGCAAAGCGCCTTGAAGATGAAGGTCATAAAATACTTAAGTTGAATATTGGTAACCCTGCCCCTTTTGGCTTTGAAGCCCCTGATGACATTTTAAAAGATGTTATTTATAACTTACCTCGCTCTCAAGGTTACTCTGAATCACAAGGTATTTATTCGGCCAGAGTTGCTGTTATGCAATACTTTCAACAACAAGGCATTAAAGATGTTGGTGTTGATGATATTTTTATAGGTAATGGTGTGAGTGAACTTATTGTTATGGCAATGCAAGGTTTGCTTGATAATGGTGATGAGGTATTAATTCCTGCACCTGATTACCCGTTATGGACAGCGGCTGTATCTCTTGCTGGCGGCACACCCGTACATTACCATTGTGACGATGAAAATTTTTGGTATCCAAATCTTGATGATATGGAAGCCAAAATTACAGAAAAAACTAAAGCTATCGTATTGATTAACCCTAATAATCCAACAGGTTCTGTTTATTCAGAAGAAGTACTCCAAGGTGTTATTGCGCTCGCAAGGAAACATAACCTCATCATTTATAGCGATGAAATATACGATAAAATTCTTTATGATGAAGCGAAGCATATCCCAACCGCCAAACTAGCGACTGATGTTCTAATCATTACATTAGGCGGACTTTCAAAAAATTATCGCATTGCAGGTTTTAGAGCGGGTTGGATGGTGATTTCTGGTCCTAAATTACATGCTGAAGACTACCTTAAAGGCTTAATATTACTCTCGTCGATGCGTATGTGTGCGAATGTCCCGAGTCAGCATGCTATACAAACCGCACTAGGTGGTTACCAAAGCATTAATGAATTAATCCGTGATGATGGACGCTTAATTAAACAACGTAATGTTGCTTACAAAATGATTAATGAGATTGATGGGTTGTCATGTCATGCTGCAATGGGGGCATTATATTTATTTGTTAAAGTTGATAATGATAAATTCAATATCACCGACGATGAACGCATGATTTTAGACTTACTTAAAAAAGAAAAAATATTATTAGTCCATGGGCGAGCTTTCAATATTAAGGAAAAAAACTACTTCCGATTAGTATTTTTACCACACGTTGATGAGTTAGTTCCTGCGCTTGAAAAAATAAAGAACTTTTTTTCTACTTATAAACAAGTTCAATAAGTTAAATAATACCCAGCAGTTATTGCTTGAATTTAAGATAGGATAAAATATGCAAAGTTCTTTTTTAGCATGGATGTTTCGCATGCCTTTGATCAAACGATGGTCATTAATGTTTTGTGTTAAACCAGAAAACATTGCTGAGCATTCTCATCAAGTGGCGATTGTGGCCCATTTATTGGCCGTAATTAAAAATAAGAAATTTAATGGTAATATCAATGCTGATAAAATATCTACTATTGCGATGTATCATGAAGCCAGTGAAACTCGTTATGGTGATATTGTTAATCCAACAAAATATGCGAATAAAGAAATAGCGAGAGAATTCAAGAAAATTGAGTTACTTGCAGAGCAAGAATGTTTAGCTTCATTACCTGATGAACTTCAGGAATTATTTAGTGATATTATCGTTCAAGATAATGTTTCACCTGAATATAAAGCCATTGTAAAAGCAGCTGATATTATTGTTGCGTATATTAAGGCTCTAGATGAAATAAATCATAAGAACCCTGAATTCGACCATGTTGAACAACGCTTAGCCATAGATATATCTAACCTAAAAGAATCTATGCCTGAAGTTAAATACTTTATTGATACATTTATGGCTGCTTGCTTATCGACCGTAGATAAATTATCTAAAGGCTAATATTAATGACCTAGATTATCATCTGGATATTCTATTCTGACCTGTAGAAATTCGTCGTAATCATCAATCATAATTTGAACTAGTTTAGCCTCAAATTTCTTATTCATTTGAGCAATCAAAAATTCTTTTATCTCATCATCAGACCAAGGCTCCTTATAACAACGCTTAGAACCCAAAGCATCAAATACATCTGCTAACGCCATGATCCTCGCCTCTATAGGTATCTCTTCCCCTTTTAATCCTTCAGGGTAACCCGTGCCATCCCAATTTTCATGATGATAATTAGCAAGACGTGCTGCTAACTTCGAAACACTTACCGTCGATTGCTCTAACATTTTAGCCCCAATTTTTGCATGAGACTGCATAACTTCCCAATCTTCTCCCTCTAGCTTTCCTGGTCTATGTAAAATATGTTCTGGAATAGCAATTTTACCTAAGTCATGTAATGGTGCCGCTAATCTGATAGCTTCAACAAAACCGTCATCTAAGCCTAATTTTCTTGCCAACATATCGCAAAGTATTGCTACACGGCGGACATGGGCACCTGTTTCTTTACTTCGTGCTTCAACCGCTTCTCCCACAATGAATAATAATTCTTTCTGAGTTTTTTCTATTTCTTGTTGTTTAGTTAAGCTTTCAAGAATTAATGCAACATTAGTGGCAAACAACTCAGCTAAGTTGGCTTTAAAATCCTCATTATCATCTTCAAATTCAACATATAACACGGATGCAGAGTTGTTCGAAGCGCGATAAAACCCGACAAAACATGACTCATCTCGATAATGTGTTTTATCAATAAATACCTGTTGAATACGTGCTTTAACGTCCTCATTAATGTTTGAATCTTCTAATGAGTCTGACTCACAAACGTACTTTCCTGTACAAGCTATAATAGAGCTTGTTGATTTATGTTCGAAGTCAGTTTGGGTTCTGGCAATATAAAGTGCAGAGCTTTCAACGTTCATCAGTGCAAGCAAATGGTTGAGTGCAGCTGAGCCAAAGTTCTTTAATTGATTTATCTTCAATAAATCGTGGGTCGCTTCAATAAGCTGTTTGAAAGCATCAAGACTACGTTGAATAGTCACAATGTCACGATACGCGCGGATACTTGCATATACGGTTGTTATCATTTTATTTGCGGTAAAATCTGTTTTTTCTTTATAGTCATTTATATCGAATTCTTTAATGACTTTTGCTTCAGGCGCAGAGCCAGCTTGTCCGGTTCTTAACACTAAGCGAATATTTTTATTCTTGAGGTCATTTCGTATCCACTCAACAAGTTCTAATCCTGCATGGTCAGTTTCCATAACAACATCAACAAACGCCATACAAAAAGAATTATCCTTTAGCAATATCTCCTTAGCTTCTTTGCTTGAAAAAGCAGAAACAATATCGAGCCTTCTATGCTCAATATCAGCATCGGCAAGTACAAGTCTAGTCACTTGATGTACTGACTCATCGTCATCTACAATTAGTATTCGCCAGACCTTATTGGATTTACTGGGTAAATCGATAATCTCGTCTTCAACTTCGTCTTGAAATATGAAATCACTCATCGATGATTTTCACCTTAATTAAACTATACTAATTAGTGTAATTCAGAATGAATAAATTACTAGGAAGATTACAAAAAATCTTTTAATTAATAACGACATAATTTGCTTAAATATCAAGTAAAAAAAAACGGCTCTAAGCCGTTTTTTAAAATATTAATAATACGAGTTGCTATTGAAAACGAGCGACAACTTTTAATACTATACCGTTTATCATTGTTAAAGGTGATTCTTCGTCATCTGATGTAATGCGCTTAGTCGCCCAACCATGCCATACCGGCTGATGAGTTTTCACATCATATACATCTATCGCTAATTTACCTTCAGTGTACTGTCTAACACTTGTTTCAGTGCCCATAGACATAGTACCGTAGTAACCTCGACCGCCATAATAACCACGTCCCCAACCAAATCCGTTATTATAGGTTGAAGGATAGCTGTTCACTTTAATTTTTTCGCGACTACCAACAGTATAAGAGATAGCAAAATCAGCCTTTTCAGGATCCGCAACTAAGGTATAACCTTTCGCGATAAAAGCTTGCTCTATACTGTCATCAACTCTTTCTTTCATTACAGGGTTAATATCAACCGCTGGAGCTAATATTTTAGCATTGGTGAGCCAAGCAAAAGTTTTATAGTTTGTGGTGTCGATATCATTATTTTTATCAAAATCAACTTTAGCTGAATTTGAAGAGCAACCGGCAGTAAAAGCAATTAAGGCTGTAATAATTAATAGTTTAAGCTTATTCATATCTGTTCCATTCTTATAGTAAGACCTTTGTTATGAATCTATCGGTCTGTAAATTATCATTCTTGTTAATATAAATCATAATACCTCACTAATACAGATAAAATACTAATTAACATTGTATTCAATCGTAACAAAATCGTACTGAAATCTAAAACTTACCTAATATCAAAGTGGACTGGACGGTCAATATACTAATGCAGCTATTTTTATTATTTTTACCTAACTTTATTTATTTATTGACACACATCGATAAAGCCTTTAAAAATAGAGGTAATTAAATACATTTAAGTTTTGTGAAATTGTATGCTTTTTAAAAATATTATGCTCAATGTCTTCCTTTTAGTCGTCGTGGTCTTGTCACCACTAGCGAGGATTACTTGTGCTTAGTAAAAAAAATTAAGCTGTTATACCAAGAAACCCTCGCTCTTTTTAAGACCGAGGGTTTTTTATTATCCTTTAATTGCTGATTTCAATATTGATCTATTAAATTTATTTATTAAAAACTTAAAAACACAACTTTCAAAATACAACTGAACCGAGGTAATTATATGACAACACAATTTTTTAGTGGTGCAGAAATGGTAGTGAAATCCCTATCCGCATTAAACGTTAAATACATTTTCGGCTATCCTGGCGGCTCCGTGTTAGATATCTATGATGCTATATTTCAGCAAGATGAAATTGAGCACATTCTAGTACGCCATGAACAAGCTGCCACTCATATGGCAGATGGTTATGCTAGGGCAACAGGTAAAGTTGGCGTTGTATTAGCTACCTCAGGTCCCGGCGCAACTAATTGTGTAACAGGTATTGCCACCGCCTACATGGATTCTATTCCTATGGTGGTGCTTGCCGGACAAGTGGCAACTTCACTCATTGGAAATGACGCATTCCAAGAAACAGATATTGTAGGTTGTACTCGTCCTATTGTTAAACACAGTTTCAGTTGTCGAAGTTTGGCTGACATTCCCGATGCTATTTCTAAAGCCTTCTATTTAGCAAGTACAGGAAGACCTGGCCCTGTGGTGGTAGAGCTCCCTAAAGATATTTTGATTCCGCAAAACACAGGTCCATTTAGTATCGACACGGATATTAATATGCGCTCTTACAACCCAACAGTGAAAGGTCACCCAAAGCAAATAACCAAAGCGGCTCAAACCATTGCTAGCGCCAAAAAACTTATAGTGTATTCAGGTGGCGGTATTGTTTTATCTGATGCATCAATACTTTTAACTACGTTAGTTGAAACATTAAAAGCCCCTATTACTAATACCTTAATGGGTCTTGGCGGAATATCAGGAACCCACAAACAATTTGTAGGTATGTTGGGAATGCATGGTAGTTTAGAAGCGAATAAATGTATGGCCAATGCCGATGTTATTTTAGCTCTAGGTGCACGTTTTGACGATAGGGTTACTAACAATGTTGAAAAATTTTGTCCAAATGCCACCATTATTCATGTAGATATTGACCCTACATCAATATCTAAAACCATTAACGCTCACATCCCTGTAGTCGGTTTAGTTGACGTAGTCATGCAACAACTATTAGATGAGCTAAGTGATATTAACTTCTCTCCTGATGAAGAGGCCTTACGTGATTGGTGGCAACAAATTAACCAGTGGCGCAATATTAAAAGCTTTAGTTATGAGCAAGAATTAAATGAAAAGATAAAGCCTCAACGTGTTGTAGAAGCACTCTATAAGATAACCGAAGGCGATGCTTATGTTTGCTCTGATGTGGGTCAACATCAAATGTTTGCCGCTCAGCATTACCCTTTTGCGAAACCTCGTCAGTGGATCAACTCAGGCGGTGCTGGCACTATGGGCTTTGGTTTACCTGCCGCGATGGGCGTTAAATTAGCTTTCCCTGACAAACACGTAATATGTATTACGGGTGATGGCTCGATTCAAATGAACATCCAAGAGTTATCAACTTGTTCGCAATATAAATTACCGGTGGTTATTGTAACCTTAAACAACCGTTCATTGGGCATGGTACGACAATGGCAAGATATGGTTTATGGCGGTCGCCATTCTTCTTCATATATGGAGTCTTTACCTGACTTTGTTAAAATCGCCGAGGCTTATGGTCATGTAGGTATTCAGATTGACAGCCTAAATGAACTAGATGAAAAACTGACGCAAGCTTTTAATATTAAAGATCGTTTAGTTTTTGTTGATGTAATGGTTGACGAAAAAGAACATGTTTACCCAATGCATATACGCACGGGTGCAATCGATGAAATGTGGTTAAAAAAAGGGGTTAAAGCATAATGCGTAGTATCTTATCAATATTGATGGAAAATGAACCGGGCTCATTATCACGAATAGTTGGCCTTTTCTCTCAACGTGCATTTAATATAGAAAGCCTAACTGTAGCTCCAACTAATGATGATAGTTTATCTCGGATGACCATTACTACAATTGGTGACGATAAAGTACTAGAGCAAATTGTAAAGCAGGTTAATAAACTCATTGATGTCATTAAAATTATCGATATTACTGATCGAAAACATATAGAACGAGAATTGCTACTCGTTAAAGTTTCCGCTATGAATGACAAAACGCGTACAGAAGTTAAACGCATAACGGATATATTTCGCGGTAATATTGTTGATATTGGCAAACAAGTTTACACGGTACAACTTACCGGTAAGGCTGAAAAACTCAATGCCTTTATTGATGCACTTCAACATGAAACTGAAATTATTGAAGCGGCACGATCAGGTTGTGTAGGAATGTCTCGGGGAGATAAAGCTTTAAGGATATAGGGGTATATTAATAGGCAAACATTAAAAAGTTAACCTTTTTAATGTTTGTATTTGGTCTAAAACTGATGACTTAAATTGGAAAACTAAACAGCAAACGAAAAGCACTAAAATTTTCACTAAATCGATAACTCAGACCAAGTCTTTCAATTCCAGCCCAAGAGTAACCAATTTTTTTATCAAATTTCAAGGTAAAACCCGCTTCAAAACTATTACTTAACGTTACATTTTTAGGATCCTCTGAACTACTCACCCCATCAACATTTCGAATATTTAGTGTTAAGAAATTAACTTCGCTAAAGTACCAAAACGCGGTAGCAAAAAGTCTAGGTTGAAATTTGTAACCTAACACTTGGTATTTTACAGGTAGCCCTGCATCTAAACCTATTTGTACTGCCGCATAAGAATCTTGAGCGTCATAACCATTCCCATCATAACGTGCAAAATAAATCCTGTTAGACCAAATAGAGTCATAATTATTATAATCGAAGTGATAAAGCCCTGAAACACCGCCAGAGAGTATACTGACACCTTTACTGGTTGTAAGGTTTCGCCCATATCCCACATCAACATAACTTTCTATTACCCAATTTTTGTCATATTGATAATTAAAAGCAATTCCTGGTGTAAAAGTAACAGTTCCCACTTCATCTGGTAAATCAAATTCAAAATCACCAAAATCAAAATCGAAGAACCCAACAGATATAGGCAGTCGTAACTCGTAACTTGTTTTATCTTCATAACCTAGCTCGTATGAAAATGGCAAACTCATCAACGTAGCATTTTGCCCTGTCGTTTTATATATACCACTACCTAAGTAATTAGCATAAGCAAAATGTACAGCTTCTGTTTCTTCTGATTTAGCAGTGTTAACTACAAGGCTAAGTATTAATATAACGATGATGTTAAAAGTGAATTTCATAATGTATAAATTTTTCATAATGTATAAATGATTTACTTTTTATCCTAATCAATCTACCCGTTACTCAGTGATACGAATATAACTTAAGTAGCGTTGATGAATATCACGAACATAGTTTACCGGCTCCCTACCTCTAACATAACCAAACCGTGAATTTTTATAATAATGTTTTCGTTGAAGTAACAACATTGCTTTTTCAACATTATTAAACCACTTATCACTTCTGAGTCCTAGTTGTCGTGCTAACCTTTGTGCATCTTTTACATGCCCATAACCCGCATTATAAGAAGCTAAAGAGAAAAATATTTGTTCTTGTACCGGTAAATCCTTAGAGAAGCGGGCTCGGGTCCAGTCTAAGTATTGTACGCCTGATGCAATAGCTTGCTCTGGGTCTTTTAAATCTTTAACTCCTAGTTCTGCAGCGGTTCGCGGTAACATTTGCATTAAACCAAAAGCACCGGTCGAATTACTGGCTAGTGGGTCAAATCGACTTTCTTGATACATTTGCGAAACAATCAGTCGCCAATCAAAATTATATTCTTGTACATAGGAGCGGACAATATCATCGTATGGCGATAACGTTGAGCCCGCGACTAAACGATGCTTTTTATGACTTTCTTGTGATTTTTCATTATAAAAATATTTATTCTTTACTACATTATAAAAAGTACCACGATAGTACTTTCTTACAAACTCATTCAAGTGGGCTAGTAATTGAGGATTGTTTTTTCTAACTAAGTAAGCGTAAGGAACATTTTCTTTAAACGTTAACGGAGTAATTATTTCTGTTCGAAAACTACTCTCAATAGCGATTAAATTACTATCGGCAATTGTTAAATCAATATATTTATCAGCCACCTGACCAATTAATATTTCCGTGGCCATGTTTTCATCTGCAATAATTATTTTAGCGCCATATTCTTTAGCTAACCCTTGCGCTGTTGCCCAAAAACTACTGCTTTTTCTAATAGTAATACTTCGACCTTTAAGATCAGAAAGTTCATTAATAGGTAAACTGTCTTGATGTGCAACCAACTGTTCATTTACCCGGTTATAGCGAATACTTGTGTCTAACTTTGCATTTGCTATTTTTTGTTTTCTTTCTTCAGTACGAGATAAACCAGCGGCGATAATGTCACCTTTACCGTCGGCTAATAATTGCAGCATTTCATCGTAGCTATCTGCAACAACAATAACGAGTTTAACCTTGTTGATATCTGCGAACTTTCGCATTAACTCATATTCAAAGCCGAGTAATTCACCACGCCATAAAAAATAGGTTTCAGGGCTGTTTCGTGTAATTACACGCAAAGGAAGTTTATCTTTTATTAACTTTTTAAAGTCTACTGTCCGCTCTGGAACAACCATTTGCATAACATGATGAACCGAGATAAATTCATTTAATTCATATAACAAGCTGCTATTATCTAAATTAACAGCCCAAGCAAGGTTTATTGCTTTAGGTAATGTGAAAACACTTTGTATATCATCACGGTATTGTTTTAATATTTCTAAAGCAAAACCATCAATTACTGTGTACTTGAAAATATCTTCGGCAACACTATTGGCCATTTCTTGTGAACTGACATTTTCGTTAACAATATTAACTTTCCAATGAGGGAATTGTTTACTAATACTTTCGATATAAGCTGACTTAATGGGTAAATGGATAATGTTATTATCGTTCACATCAAAACTTTGTTTACCCGTTTTAGCGATAACGACTTCTTCATCACGTAGTAACGGATAGGAAAAGCTAAATTTTTCTTGACGACTATCCGTTATGGTTAAATGTCGAGGGACTATATCTACATCAAATGCTGACAATTTATCAAACATACCCGCTAAATTATTAACCTTATGCCATTTTATTTTTAAACCATTTTCATTGGCAAAATTTTCCAATAATAACGTGTGATATCCACTTGTAGAACCTGCTCTTGGTAATGCTGATTCTAACAGCCAATCTAATTTGACTGCCTTAATATAACCTGATGTTTTTATTTCAGACCATGTGCGTGCTGTCGTTCTTTTCTCAATAATTTTTTTTTCGTTCAACGGGATATTATTTATAACATCACTTTTGCTTATTTTCTGACTAATGACTTTTTCAGGGGCTTCTTGACAGCCAGCTAAGGTCATTAGCATAAAAAAACTTGCTATAAATATTGCCACTGTCTGTTTATTCATTAAATGCTCTCTAATTTATGGAGTAAAAAATACCATACCATTGTATTACTAAAATATTATTTTATTATTCGGGTTAGTATTATCCATAACACTAGCAATATTTATAAAAAAAAGTCAGCGATAAGTTTAAATAACCTACCTCTGACTTTTTATAAAGCCAATGTAAATACAATTAATATATTTACTTCGCTTTGCGTTATGTTAATTATATTTTATCTTGCTAGCTTATTTTAGCCCAAGTGTCTCGTAAACCAACAGTGCGGTTAAAGACTAAACCATCTGAGTCTTTAATATCGTTATCCAAACAAAAATAACCTTGGCGTTCAAACTGATAAGCACTTTCTGCTTTTGCATCTGCTAACGATGGTTCAACTTTA